>Ga0326728_10000176_pt1 | contig 259178 bp, 190 predicted proteins | sample MB3enrmetagenome_FD_207602 | JGI IMG/M metagenome (GOLD analysis project Ga0326728, IMG submission 207602) | Lab enriched peat soil microbial communities from McLean, Ithaca, NY, United States - MB31MN | ecosystem: Environmental > Terrestrial > Soil > Wetlands > Peat | place: USA: New York...
GACCACTAACACCGCGGGCCAAGCCAGCGCCTCGACGTTTACGGCCAACACCACGGCAGGCGGCTATACGGTGAACGCTTCGGTAACAGGCCTGGGGACGCCGGCCAGTTTCTCGCTGACCAACACGCCGGGGGCGGCGGCCTCGATCACGGCGACGGCGGGAACGCCGCAGAGCGCCACGGTGAGCGCCGCGTTCACGACCGCCTTGCAAGCCACGGTGAAGGACAGCGGGGGCAACCTGGTCTCAGGCGTGAGCGTGACGTTCACGGCGCCCGCTACGGGAGCCAGCGGCACCTTCGCGGGCGGCTCAGCCACTTACACCACCACCACGAACTCTTCGGGAGTGGCCACGGCGACGACGTTCACGGCGAACTCGACGGCGGGCGGACCTTACAACGTGGTGGCGAGCGCCACGGGGGCAACCTCGGCGAACTTTGCCCTGACGAACATGGTAGGACCGGCGACTTCAATTACGGCGACGAGCGGCGCGGACCAGAGCGTGATGATCAACTTGCCGTTTGGGATGGCGTTGCAAGCCACGGTGACGGACAGCGGGGGCAACCTGGTGTCGGGCGTGAGCGTGACGTTTACGGCGCCCGCTACGGGAGCCAGCGGCACGTTCGTGGGCGGCTCGGCCATTTACACCACCAGCACGAACTCCTCGGGAGTGGCCACGGCAAGTACCTTCACGGCCAACGGCACGGCGGGGAGCTACACGGTTACCAGCGCGGCCGCGGGGGTCGCCACGGGCGCGAACTTCCCGCTGACGAACAACGCGGGAGCGCCTGCACCCTTCGTGAACCAACCGCTGGTTCCGGCGAGCGCCGCGCCCGGCGGGCCATCCTTCACCTTGACGGTGAACGGCACGGGGTTTGTGTCGAACTCGGTAGTGAACTGGAGTGGCAACCCCCTCTCGACCCTCTTCATCAGCGACAAGCAACTGACGGTCACGATCAATACGGCCGACATCGCCATTGCGAGCACCGCGTCCGTTACCGTGGTGAATCCCCCTCCAGGCGGCGGGACTTCCAACGTTGCCTTTTTCCCGGTCACCCTTCCCACATCCTCCATTTCACTCGACAGAACCGATGTCGCCAGCGGCAACGGCCCGGACTCCGTGGCCGTCGGTGATTTCCTTGGCGATGGCATTCTCAACCTAGCCGTCGCCAACGCTGTCGACAACACGGTTTCGATCCTGCTGGGCAACGGCGATGGCACCTTCCAATCCCCGACCTCCTACGCGGTGGGGAGCCAACCGTCCTCCGTGGCCGTGGGCGATTTCAATGGCGATGGCATTCCCGACCTGGCCGTCGCCAACGCTGGCGACAACACCGTTTCGATCCTGCTGGGCAATGGCGATGGAACCTTCCAAACCCCCATAACTTCTGCCACGGGTTCCGGCCCCTCGGCAGTGATAGCCAACGATTTCAACGCCGATGGCAATCTCGACTTGGCCGTCGCCAACGCTGGCGACAACACCGTTTGGATCCTGTTGGGCAATGGCGATGGAACCTTTCAGCCGCCGCTGACCTTGGTCACCGGTCAAAACCCGCGAGGGTTGACCAGTGGCGACTTCAACGGAGACGATGTATTAGACTTGGCCGTCGCTAACTTTAACGACAACACGGTATCGATTCTCGTGGGGAACGGGGATGGAACGTTTCAGACGCAGACGACCTTGGCCTCGGGAACTGGTCCCTTCTCGCTGGTCGCCGCGGATTTCAACGGGGACGGCAATCTCGATCTGGCCGTCGCCAACTCGGGCGACAACACCGTTTCGATCCTGCTGGGCAACGGAAACGGGACCTTCCTCTCCCCCGTACCGTACCCAACCGGAGCGTCCCCGGAATCGGTGACCGTGGGTGACTTCAAGGGCAATGGCCAAATGGATTTGGCGATCGCCAACTTCAAAGGGGCGTCCGTTTCTCTGCTGCCCGGCAATGGTGATGGCACGTTCCAAACCCAGACAACCTTTGCCACGGGGTCCAGCCCACAGTCCGTAACGACGGGCGACTTCAATGACGACGGCCGCCTCGACCTTGTGACTGCAAATCTCACGGATAATACGGTGTCCGTTCTGTTGCAGTCGCCCGTGGTCACACTGTCGAGCACGGCTCTGACGTTTGCAAACCAATTGCTGGTGACAACCAGCCCCGCGCAGACGATAACCCTAAGCAACACAGGCAGCGCGAATCTCTTTGTTTCGAGCATCGTTGCCTTAGGGGACTTTGCCCAGACCAACGATTGCGGGAACTCCGTGGCTGCCGGAAGCAACTGCGCTGTCTGGGTGACCTTCACGCCCACAGCGATTGGTGCCAGGGGCGGCTCGCTTTGGATTAGCGACAGGGCCAGTGATAGCCCGCAGTTGATTACCTTGTCCGGAACAGGGATCGGCCCGGCAGTCTCGCTCTCGCGCACAGCCCTGACGTTCAAAAACCAATTGTTGAGCACAACCAGTCCCGCGCAGACGGTAATCCTAGGCAACACAGGCAGCGCGAATCTCTCTGTTCCGAGCATCGTGGCCTTAGGGGACTTTGCCCAGACCAACAACTGCGGGAGCTCCGTGGCAGCCGGAAGCAACTGCACAATCTGGGTGACCTTCACGCCCACAACGACGGGCGCCAGGAGCGGCTCGATTATGATTACCGACAATGTGGCAGGGATTTCCCAGACCATTGGCTTATTAGGAAGCGGGGTTAATTCCCAACTGAGTCTGGCGCTCTTTCCCAGTACGGTCACGGGGGGTGGAAATGTAATGGGGACCGTGACGCTGAGTCCGGCGGCACCGTTGGGAGGCACCGTGGTGACGCTCGCGAGCAACAACCCGGCCGCGGCCACGGTGGCGGGAAGCGTGACGATAGCGGCGGGTTCGACGACGGTGCCGTTTACCGTGAGCACGAGCCCAGTAGCGACCTCCACGGTTGTGGCGATTTCGGGGAGTTACGGCGGTGCGACGCCGATTGCGCATCTCACGGTGACGCCTGGTCTGTCGGGCCTGGTGGGCTATTGGACCTTTGATGATGGAAGTGGGACTACGGCGGCTGACTCCTCGGGGAACGGTTATACGGCCACCTTGGTGAATGGAGTCAGTTGGGTCACCGGCGAGATTGTAGACGCTATCTCGGCGAACGGAGTCAACCAGTATGTCAGCATCCCGGCAATTGATCTCAGCGGAACGCAGGCGGTTACCGTAGCGATGTGGGTGTATCGGGCGTATTCGACCGTCGGGGGGGGTACACTGTTTGAGGACAGCAGCAATTTGGACAATTCCACTACGGATTTCGGTCTGTTTCCTGACGATTCTAGCTGCAGCGGCATCAAGGCTGAATTGCAGGGCGACGTAGGGCCCAGCATTAACTGTTACAGCCAACCCTCTTCGGGCGCCTGGCACCACCTGGCCGTGGTCTACGACAAGAGCCAGCCGGGGAACAGCGAGGTAGCTCTTTACCTCGACGGGGCTTTACAAACTCCCACCCAGAACCAGGCGACTTCTACCAACACCAACACTTTCGGCAAGAATCCCATCCACTTGTTTTCCAGCGACGGGACGCAGGAGTTCACGGCTGGCACTATGGATGATCTGCAACTCTACAACCGCGCCCTCTCCGCCTCAGAGATTCAACAGATTTACAGCCTCGGAACGGTCGCGATGGCAGGGGCCAGCGTGAGTCCCCCACGCTTGAGGTTCATCAGCCAGGGCGTGGGGATGACGAGCGGGCCCCGAGTGGTGACCCTGAGTAATCCCGGGAGCGCGACGCTGTCGAACGTTAGCATCGCGACGATTGGGGATTTCGCTGAAAACGATAATTGTGGGACCAGTCTCGCGGCGGGAATGAATTGCACGATCAACGTGACGTTCACACCCACTACCACTGGAATCGAGACGGGCACGTTGACCATCTCAGACAGCGCCACGGACAGCCCGCAGACGGTGAGCCTGACCGGCGCAGGTCCAGGGCCTTTCGCCATTCTCACCCCCCACTCCTTTGATCTCGGTAGCCAACCCGGAGGTACGACGACCGCGGGGCAGGTCGCCGCCCTCAGCAATATAGGTACTGAAACCTTGAACATTGCCAGCATTGGGCTCACGGGAACCAACGCCGCAGACTTTGCGGTGTCGGCCTATACCTGCGGCAGTACGCTGGCGGCGAATGCCGGTTGTTTGATTGTCGTCACATTCACACCTGCCGCCGCCGGGAGCCGTAGTGGGGCGCTGGTTGTCACGGACAACAGCAACAACGTTGCGGGCAGCATGCAAACCGTGGCCTTGACTGGCATGGGTCTCCATGATGTGGTTCTAAACTGGGAACCCAGCCCGAGCGAGGAAGTATTTGGCTATAATATCTTCCGGGGAACAACTTCACAGGGAGAGAGCACGACGCCCATCGCCACCCAAGTCGCCGCAGGTTGCGGGGCGCCCGACACTTGTACGTATGTGGATACCGCGGTGGTCTCCGGGACAACGTATTACTATTATGTCACCGCCGTGGCTTCGAACGGCATCACTCAGAGTGCGGCCTCAAAAGAAGCCTCAGCCACTGTGCCAAACCCATAGCCGGATTAACCCGGATTTCTTACTGCGCCCCAAGTGCGCAGATCACCAGCGGGTGCCGCTCTGTGCGATAGCCCTGACCGGGGAAGCCAAACGATCATCTGCCGGCAAGACCTAACACGATTCAATATTGCGTAAGTGTTTGAAGTTGTGAGAACTGGCGGAGAGGCAGGGATTCGAACCCTGGGTACAGCTTTTGACCGTACAACGGTTTAGCAAACCGCCGCCTTAAGCCACTCGGCCACCTCTCCGCGACGCGGCAGTTGAAGAGCAAGCGGCTGGGCCCTTCAACCCTCGATTTTCCCGACCAGTGTACCCGAAAATCAGCCGTTCTGCCAGTGCCGTTCCAATTTGGCAGTGTCTGAGTTTGCTGTAGCGGCGGACTTTGACCGCCGAAGTTGCTGGTTCTCAATGCCGGCGGTCGGAGACCGCCGCTACAATAAACAAACCTGACCCATTACCTCCTCCCAAGTTGCTTGAATCCCCTCCCCCGCCGCATTACACTCCGTGTGGATGGCCAACAAATTCGAGGTTTCCCAAATAATCCCATGAAAAATCATGTCTCCAAACCCAGCGCTCACTTGCCAGCGATGGCAGTTGATCGGCGGCGATTCCTGGAATCGGCCGTAGGAGCAAGCCTGGCCCTCGCCGGAACAGGCCGCGCGCAAATGCCGCCCTCGATAGCGCCCAACGCTTTGATTCGCGTAGGACTGATCGGCCGCGATGGCCACCGGGAGATCCTCCTCAGCAGCATTCCCAAGCTCTCCAGCGTTCAGTGGATTGCCTATGCCAAGGGAGACCCGGGCGAAGACAGCTCGTGGGTGCAAAAGCAATTCCCGGGCAGCACGCAAACTCGCGTTTACGAAAACTATCACGACATGCTGGAAAAGGAGCATCTCGACGTCGTGGGAGTCTGCCTGCCCTTCTACCAGAATGCCGAGGCCTCGATCCAAGCGGCTCGTAGGGGAATCCACGTGCTTTCGGAAAAGCCCGCCGCCATCAATCTGCCGGACCTCGCCCGGCTGGAAAGCGCAATCCGGCAGAGTGGAGTTCGATACAGCATCATGCTGGCCATGCGCGCGCTGCCCATCTTCCAGGCCGCCCGCAAAGCTGTCCAACAGGGAGCCATCGGCGAACCGATTCTGCTTTCCAGTCAGAAGTCCTATCAATTCGGCGCCGAGCGGCCCTGGTTTTACAAGGAAAGGAAAACCTACGGGGGCACGATTCCGTGGGTGGGGATTCATGCGCTCGATTACATGCGGTGGGTCTCCGGGCAGGAATATGCCCAGGTTGCCGCTTTCCAGGGCAACAAGGCCCACCCGCAGACCCCCGGCTGCGAGGACCACGCGGGCTTGCTGTTCCGCATGGCCAATGGGGGCACGGCCACCTGCCACCTGGATTTCCTGCGCCCGGAAGGTGCACCCACCCACGGAGATGATCGCCTCCGCATCGCGGGGAGCGAAGGAGTGCTTGAGGCTACGGACTTGGACAATCGAGTGAAGCTGATCAGCGCCCGAGGCAAGGTGGGAGAACTAACTCTGCCGCCGCCCGTGGATTTCTTCGGAACCTTCATTGCCAGCCTGCGCGGTGAGGCCGAGCCTTTAGTCTCCGCCGAGGATGCCTTCGCCATCACGCGAATTTGCTTGCGGGCTCGCGACGCCGCTGATACTGGAACCTGGGTAAAGCTTTAGCTCCGCGGGGTATGGGGGCTCGGGGTTCGGGATTGGGGATTGGGGATTCGAGGCTCGGGACACGGGGCCGGAGTAGGGGTCGCCGCGGCGACCGTTCGGCCTCGGGGCGAGCCTCATCCGGCCTTGACGCTGATCACTCGTCACTCGTCACTGCTCTTGTGCGTGGGCGACAAGAAATTTCTGATGCAGGAAGAAATTCAGCCGATTCTCGCAATTTGATTGTGGACAATCCATAAATGCCCATGAATAACCACAGATGGCCGCACTGTGTCCTTTTAAGGCATTCATTCTAAATGAGATAGCCTGGAATGTCCGTCTCATCTTTATAGTCGTTCTGTATTGTTTTCATAGATTTAGCGCAACCGGTGGGCATTCTGGAGTCTTTTGCTGGCACGCCCCCAGACGGGTTAGGGTCAGCCTTGCCAAGCACAGAATTCTGCCTTTTGTCAGAATCCTTCCAAAGCGGGCGCAACACTGAGTTCAGCCCATGAACGCTGGCGGGGCGAGGAACTGCGGACCTCAGACAGCAGAAGTCCGCATTGCGCTTGCTTGAAGAGAATATCTCGACTTGGCGAGACATCCGAGCTAACAACACTCCTCGCCCTGCAACGCTTTCTTCCCTTCCAGGCAGATGACGGGAACCGCAACCAGCGCGGCGGCGGGGTCTATCCAGCGAATGTGAAGCACCGCATTGAGGACCAAGCCGGCAAGGGTTATGCCGGCAAGGTAGGCACAGGTTGCGGACTGCACCGCGTCGGCGGTTAATGCCGCGTTATGGGCGGTTTTTCCGGCTCTTCGCTTCGCCGAACTCAGCGCGGGCATGACGGCGAGCGCGGCAATGGTGACGCCTATGCCGATCCAACTTGTGTCGGGCTGCACATTCCGCCACAGGGCGAGGGCGGAGCTCAGGGTGATGATCGCCGCGAGCAGGAAAAGAAGCATGCCCGCCAGCCTCGTGGCCCGGCCCGTGCTCAGAGCAAGGCGGGGGACGAATTGTAGAAGCACCACGAGCGCCGACAAGAGTTCGATCAAACTATCGGCGCCAAAGGCCAAAAGCACGGGGCTGCGCGCGCGCCAAGCAGAAAAGAGAGCAAGGGCGCACTCCACCACCATCCAGATCAGCGTGACTATCTGCAAGCGCATAATCTGGCGCGATATTTCGCCGGAAGTTCCTGCGCATCCCGAGGCGTGGGTCAATGCCCCCCTAATAGGATGCGTATAGCCGTGCGGGGATCGTGGGTTGTTGCGTTGCCTGGGGTTGCATGGAAGTGCCGTGTTTTCAATTGCAGGGTCTTCGTGGATGTGCGTGGATGATGGGTGTTTGAAGCTGTAGGTTACAATACCGATAGAGAGGACGGACTGAAAACAAAAGGAGTTAGCAAAGCGGCGACCAGAAAAGTTTGTAACCCGATGCAATCTGAAAGGTCCTGTTTGTTTAGATGCCATTCTTACAGCAAGATACGGTTGTAACCTAGCGAGGCGCAAGCTGGCGAGAGACGTAAAAGGTGAAAAAGTTTCTAACTTGACAGGACCGAAGATGCGTAATCTAAAGAGTTTTATCGCCTGTGCACCCATCATCCTTGCACCAAACCACCCACGATCCCCGCACGCCCACAGTGCGCTAAAGTTGAGAGCTGTGCTCTGGGCCACCACGCCGCTCTACCTCAGCTCGATGACACGGTCTCCCGCCTTCAGGAGTGCATCAATCCGGCGCCAAGAGCGTTCAGAGGAATCTCACGAGGCGTGAATCACCGAGTGGTCGGCTTGGCGAGCCGCGTATTCAATGGCGGCAAGAATATCTTCTCTCTCCAGGAAGGGGTAATCAGCAAGAATTTCTTCGAAGGAAGCCCCGCCCGCCAGGAGATCCAGGACGTCGGAAACGCGCAGACGAAAACCCCGAATGCAGGGGCGGCCTCCGCACTTTCCTTCTTCCACTGTTATTCTCTTCAGCCGTTCGATGCTCATAAATTGCAAGTCTACGATGGTTCGGGCCAAAGAGCAAGAAAGAGCCAACCCCGCGCGAAAAACCGCGGACCTTACACAGCAAAGGTCCGCGCTACGCTTGCTGGTGCGCGGGCCATCTGGTAGCAGGTCAGCGCCAAGAAAGGAAAAGCGTACCTGACACAGCTTCCCTCCGCGCTCGGTTCGATCTACCAGTTTTTCACAATAGTGAGTAAAATTGGCTTCGATGGCCTCAAAGACAAAGATCGAATGGACCGACGCGACTTGGAATCCGGTGCGGGGATGTACCAAGGTCAGCCCAGGCTGCAAACACTGTTACGCGGAAACTTTTGCTGAACGGTTTCGCGGGGTCAAGGGTCACCCATATGAGCTTGGATTTGATCTGCGGCTCGTACCACAGAAGCTCTTGGAGCCCTTTTCATGGGCTTCCGCTAGCATGGTTTTCGTGAACTCGATGAGTGACCTGTTTCATGTCGATGTCCCCGACGAGTACATTGTCCAGGTGGCCAAGGTCATGATGGAAGCCAAGTGGCACACTTATCAGGTCCTCACGAAGCGTTCGGAGCGGTTACGAGAGATGCTTAATGGTGCGTTGAAGTTTGCAGCGGCAACTGGTCATATCTGGTGGGGAGTCAGCGTTGAAGACGTTAAGCATGGAATTCCAAGGATTTCCCACCTCCGCGGAACTCCAGCCAAGATAAAATTCCTATCAATCGAGCCGCTTCTGGAGGATTTAGAAGATGTCGACCTTTCGGACATCGATTGGGTAATCGTCGGAGGTGAGAGTGGACCTGGAGCAAGGCCAATGCGGGAGGAGTGGGTTAGAGATCTGCTCGCTCAGTGCCGCAGCTATAAAGTTCCATTCTTTTTCAAGCAATGGGGTGGTGTACAGAAGAAGAAAAACGGTCGCAATCTCGCTGGAAAAACCTACGACGAGTTTCCGTTTACGGCCGATGCTACGGTGCCGGACCTTGCTCGCCGTCGCGATCTCGCATCACTTATGCAAGTACAATTCCAGAAAGCATTATGAGCACAAAGGGTGGAGTGGGCGAGAAGTCGCGCGGGGACTCTGATGAGATCCCACTGTTTCCCGACCTGCCTCAACCAGCCGGGAAGAAAATCCCAACCTTTAAAAGAGTCACCGATCCCATCTGGACTGAAAACAAAGCTAGGTTTATCCAAGCGTACCTAAGATATTTCGTTCAAATCACCAAGCATGGGGCATACATTGACGGCTTTGCTGGCCCCCAGAATTTTGGCCAACTCGATTCGTGGGCCGCTGCCTTAGTCCTACAAAGTGAGCCGAAGTGGCTGCGCCATTTTTTTCTGTGCGAAATTTCTAGCCGGGGCATACGCGCCCTAAACGACCTTGTGAAGGCTCAGACGGATGCGGTCGATAAAAAGGGGAACAAAATCCCTCGCAAGATCGAGGTTGTTCAAGGCGATTTTAATACGAACCTCGCAGGGATATTAGCGCGGGGATCAATTACTCAGAAGGAAGCAACATTTTGCCTTTTGGATCAACGGACGTTTGAGTGCCATTGGTCGACGCTAGAGCAATTGAAAGCATATAAGAATCCTCCAAACAGCAAAATTGAGCTCTTGTACTTTCTGGGAGTCGGCTGGATTCACCGTGCCATCGAAGTTCAAAGAAGGCATGAGGTGCTCACGAAGTGGTGGGGGAATAACAATTGGGAGCATCTAAAAGACCTAAACTGTTGGCAAATGGCTGACACATTTCGCCGAAGATTCGAAGACGAACTCGGGTATCGCTTCTCTGCGGCATATCCTATATTTGATAGGAATAAAGGCGGCCGTGTCATGTACTACATGATCCACGCATCAGACCACAAAGATGCCCCGGCATTGATGGTTCGCGCTCATCGAAAAGCCGTTAGGGCTATTCCACCTGACCTTCAGTTAAGCCTCAAAGGTTGGGAGTAGGATTTGTGATGCGCCGACTGGAAAACCGGGGAGGTTCACAACGTTAGCAGTTTTTCTTCAGATATCCAAACAGCGGAGTAGCACATAGTCGGCCGCTGTCAGCCCTACCATGGGGTTTATAAATTAGTAATCGTCTTGTCAGGATATCATGAAAAAGATAAATGCTGCCCCGCTCGGCATGTATGGATGAATTCGGGAGATAGAAGGCGACAAAATATGACCGTGCGCGCCCATTTGCTCACTCTCTCATAGAGGGACGTGCTTTAACTACATGGAAAATGTCGCGCAGGCCTCGGAAACGAATATGAGTTGCGCGGAGCTTCTGAGTGTCTGGAGCCTGATCAATAATCACGCACATCCGTCTTAAGGGCTGCGTATTATCGGCGAACCAGTCCAGTACACGCTGTGCCTTCGCTGAGGCGGTACTGGACGGCAGAAATTCAAACCCGACAGGCGGGGCACCTTCCGCAAACATATTGCTGAGGGCATCAGAAAGACCCCCGGCGGCAGCATCGGGTATTGCCAAAAGGTCCTCCAGCGACAGGTCACCCATATCCTGCTCCGCAGTTGCTACGCGAAGATGCCGGAGATCGTGATTGAGGAGGTTGCTTGAGACGATCGCCAACGCATCAACCAAGTGCCGTACCCGACACGCATTTGCAGCAATTGCATCCTCGTCCGTAGCCCAGAGAACGTCTTGTCCGGGGGCCGAAAACCCAGCAATAAGCAAGCCGAGCAGAGAGACTACACGGATTAGCTTCTCGCCAATTGGCACAGACAACGTTCGCAGTGGCTCAAAGTCAAGGGTGGCTGGGTTTAGCCTTTCACCCGACCCGAAAAGGCTGCCGGAACGCTTATGGATTGCGAATACGGTAAGGATTCCATGGATGCCGTTGGCTGACTCAAAAAAATCTGGGAAGGCTCTCGCTCTTACCGTGTCGTTCATGTTCTTGAATGCCATACGACGGCGTCCCAGCCGTTTATCGGATCGGATCTGTTTCCGTATGTTCTGCCACGCGGCACACTCGGCAATGTCAGCCATCAAGAAAGCGAAAGTGTCATATTTCGCACCGCTATGTTCGCCGCCATAGTCGGATCCAATAAACAAGCATTCGGCCGCTCGAAGGTTTGGAATGGCCTCTGGGTTCCGCGTTTCGAGCTTCACGAAGACGTCACTCAGCTTATTGAGGAAGCCGACATCGTTGCGACTTAGTTCCCGCCAAGCTGCGGTCCGCATCTTCACATCAACCCTCGGCATAGGTCTAATGGGTTAAGTGCCCGGAAACCGCGAGAGGCACCATATTTCCTCGCCACCAAAGGAAGAACTCACGGTCAGAACTACACTGGCCCGCTCGACACCCCGCTAAAGGGCGGGCAAGGATTTTACGAGCTTAACGGTTTCGAGACTCACGCGAATGACTTGACCCACAAGGCGCACGATGTATTCGGGATCGTCGGGGCGGTTGGGGTCGGAGCGGATGCCGCTGTGCTTGTCTTCCGTCACCTGATATTGGTCAATCACCCATTCAAGGGCGCTGCGATTGCCCAGGCGGTATTCAAAGGTTTCGGGTGGAATGCCGCCCAGCGTCAAGGAATCGTTCACCTTTAGCGAGCGGTGGTCTTTGGAGAGCCGCATTTTATCCTCGACGCGATAGGAGAGCGGGATCGTAGCGCCGACCTTGAGGTCGGCATTCTGTAGGGCCGAGCGGCGCTCGGCCTTTTGTAGCGGCGGCTTTACGCCGCCATGGCAAGGTAAACTCGCCGCTACGTCCGCGCCTAAGGCACCGGAAGATGTCTCAATGAATTTGAGCGGGTACGGTTCCAGCGATTCGTATTCGATGTGCAGCCGGGCCAATTCCTTCCCGGCTTTCGAGAATCCCCAGAAGTCGTTCGCCAGCGGAATGCGCGGCAGTTCGCGCTTCAGGTTCTCGGCGTATTTCGCGCGGTATTCAGGATGATGCAGAACCCCGTAGACGTAATAGAAGATGTCCCACTTGGTGATTTTTTTGTCCTTGTAGTGCTTGCGGAAATGTTCCAGCGCCCAGTCGGTGACATTTTCCTGCCGGTTCGTGCGATCCTCGTCATAGAAATAGTACGGGAAGCATTGGCACGGGTCGGCATAGAAGTTCAAATCAACGAAAGTCTTGCTTCCCAGGACGGCAAACGGCGTGCGGCCATAGCCACCAGCGACAATAATTCGATTTTCATTTTCTTCTGCCTGCGAAGGTAAGAGGCGATGGTTTACGTAGACTTCCTCATTTATAATCCTGTCGAAGAAAAGTGATCGTCGGCAGTATGGCCTATAAAGTGCCTTCCGAATTTTCGTCCCGTCAAAAATCGCATAATTGCCGCGTCGAAGGTCGTCCTTGAGATCCCGGCTCCATTTAACCTTGTCATAGCGCACAAAGTCATCGACGGGTTGTTTTCCTCCCGTACGCTTATACCGATCAACCTCACCGTTGTAATCCTCAATAAACCGCCGGATGCGATCAGCCAGCACGGCGCTACTGAAGTCGTAAGCAATTTCGTCACGGTTCGTTTTCACTCCCCCCGAAAAAATCTTGAAGATCGTCTTGGGGGCCGGAGTGGCCGCCGCTTTCGCGGCTTTGCTTCCGAGCGGAAGGAACACCTCGAATTCTTTCGCGTGCTCAGGCACCAACCAAGCTCCAACTGAGTCCGGGACGAGGCGGGTCCATGGAACGGTGTACAGGTTTTCGAACGACCGCAGGTGCTGCGCCTTTTGTTCTGCCTTCCAGTAAGAACGGACGGCATGGTAGTAAATCCGATGTGTTGCCGCAGTCTGGTTTCGGACAAGGATGGTGATCCCGACACCACAGCGGATTTGATCATGAAAGATGTTGCCACCCTCTTGCCGTCGCCGCTCCGCTCTGGTTCGTGCATTTCCTTTGAAGTCAAAGTGGTAGATGCTACTAAAGTCCGCGAGTACTTGCCGCCGGAAGCCATCGAATGCGATGCCCTCTAAGAAGCCATTATTCGAAACGAAGGTCACGATCCCGTCGCGACCCTGAAGCCGGTCTGTCGCCCACCGGTAGAATTTGACGTATGCGTCCGAGAGCGCTTTTCTGTTGCTTGCTTTAGAAGACTTCGCATAGGTTTCAGACACTCGTTGGTCTATCACGTCGTATTTGCGGTTCTTATTGTTGTCGTTCTCGTTGATCTGTCCCACGTTATAGGGCGGATTCCCAATCACTACGGTAATTGGCGCTTTGCGCTGGCGTTCCACTCGCTCCGCGTTTTTCTCCGTCATGTACATGTGAAGCTGCTGGCGCTCTGCTAAGTCGAGCGTATCCACGAAACACAATCCATCGAAGGGCTCATAAGTGCCGGTCAACTCATAGTAGGCGTGCTCAATGTTGAGCGCGGCAATGTAATACGGCAGCAGCATCACTTCGTTGGCAAAGAGCTGCTCGCGGTAGACGCGGGGCAGGTCGCGGCCGGACATGCGGCGCAGCAGGTTCACAATGAAGTTACCAGTCCCTGTGCAGGGGTCGATAATGAAAACATCGGGACTCGAAAGCGACTTGCCAAATTCCTTTTCCAGCGCCTCGGCGACGCTCGCGCACATGAAGTTGACGATTTCCTGCGGCGTATAGACGATGCCCATCGTGTCCGCGAGCTTCACTGAATAACCCTGGAAAAAGCGCTCGTAAACGCAATTGAGGAAGTGCTGCTTTTCGCTGAAGTCGGGCAGCAAGCGCGCAGCGCCTTCGATGGCCCGGTAGAATCGGTCCAGGCTCTTCAAATACTCAGTGCGGTCAAAGCTATGGCTCACCAGGGCGTCGATGACCCGCTCCACTTCCGCCGCGATGGCATTACGCTTAACGAATTCCGGGTTGTTGAAGACTGTGCGGAATAGGCGCTCGGTCAGCAGGTGCTGCACCAGCATCTCATCCACGGCCTCAACGCGGATATTGGGATTCAGCGCGGTGCGGCAAAGTTCAAAAAACTTCTCAAAGGCGGTCTGGAATCCCTTGTTGTCCCTGTGCGCTTGCTGGATCTTTTCCACCAAGCCGCGCGCGAGGTCCGGCACGCGCTCCTTGAATTCGTCAACCGCTTCTTCAAAGCCTTCAATATCCGGCTCGGTGTACGAGAAGAATTGGTTCAGAAGGGCGGCCAGCTCTTTGGGGTTGCCGAGAATGTATGGCCCGTTGATCTTCTGCTTGCCCTGAAACAGGACGCCGGTTTGCGTGTCCTCAAAAATGATGTTGGAGAGGGGGTAGCCGCGCGCGATCTTTTTCTTGATCTCGGTGTCAAGATCGTCCTGGGTGTCTTTGGCTTCCCAGTAGCCACGCGGCAGGCTGTTGCGGTCGCGCAGGGTGCCGTCAGGACGAATGATGGCGCCGCCGGATTTTCCCGAAAGCTCGGCGATGAACGTCCAGTCCTTGAGCCGGGCGGTCTCCTGGAGCAAGGACTCGAAGGGCGAACGCACGCTCATCTCGTTCAGCACACCCTGGTCCCGTAAGGCGGCGACGCTTTCGTAATATTTGCGAATCGAGCGATGCGTGGGTGTTATGAGATGGTGACCGGTCATAACGTTGGAGGCAATACTAACACTTTAGCGGGGGGCGGGCCAAGCAGCTTTGTGTCATATGGTGGACATGGTCACTGGCGGGTGGGAAAAGCCGTGGATCTAGAAAATAGGTCCGCCCTACCGTTGCTTGACCATCCCCTGCCCCCCCCTGAATCAGGAGGGGAACAAGCGAGCGCAGGCCAGTTCGGACAGTTAGACACCCTCCCCAAAAGATTTTTTCCCACCGGCAGGAAACCTTTCCAAGTTGCGGCATTTTTAGCTTGACAAGTACAGTAGTCGTAGTATACTAGGCCATAAGGCCAGCCCCGCTGGCTGACGTGCAGGGGCGCATATGGCAGTGGGTAGTGTCTAGCGGTTAGCGAAAGCCGGCAGCAGTGGCTAATGCCTAATGATTAGTGGCTGACGAAAGCTGACTCCGGAGGCTAGAAGCGTGCTGAAAAAATAGCCCCAGTCTCTCGCGATGTGCTAGAAAATAAAGGCGTTAGCTGTGGAGAGTCAAAGACGCTCAAAACTCTATCTAATTCAATTTAAAGGAGTTAGGCTGAACTGCGGAAGCCGGTGAGAAAAAACGCGGGGGGAAAATATGAAGGTAAGTCTGGCGATGTTGTTGAAAACACATGTAGAAAAAATGCCCGAAAACAGGTCTCTCGCGATGTTTATGAAAACAAGCGAGTTAAAATCGCTCTCTGGCGATGTTGATGAAAATAAAGGAGAAATCCGTTGAATGCGAAATCAGGAAAATGGTGTATAAGGAAGCCATGATACCCCAACCTAACTACGAAGAGATGCTGGCGGTGGCGCTCGCAGAGGCTCGGAAGGGTCTGGCGGAGGGCGGTATCCCCATCGGCGCGGCGATCTTTGATGCCAGCGGCCGATTGCTCGGCGCGGGGCACAATCGCCGCGTGCAGCATGGCGATCCCTCGATGCACGGCGAGACGGACGCTTTCCGTAACGCCGGCCGCCAGCGCAGCTATCGCCAGCTCATCATGGTCACGACACTCGCGCCTTGCTGGTACTGTAGCGGACTGGTTCGGCAGTTCGGCTTTGGAACCGTGGTGGTAGGCGAAAGCCGCAACTTCCAGGGCGGCCTCGATTGGCTGCGCTCGCTGGGCGTAAAGGTGATCGACCTCGATTCCCAGGAGTGCGCATCGCTGCTCGCCGAATATATCCGCACGCACCCCGAAGTTTGGAACGAAGACATCGGGGAAGAATAAGCGCTAAGACGCAAGGTGCAGCAATATGACAGGTCCGCGCGCCGCTTGCTATGATGGGAATCTCGAAAGCGCTGAAAAATGAACCTTTTTGAACTTACCCTTTTGGTTGGGCTGGGATCGCTGGTGGCGGGCTTCCTGGGCGCACTGACGGGCCTGGGGGGCGGCATTGTCATCACCCCGCTTCTGACCCTGGTGTTTGGAATTGACATTCGTTATGCGATCGGCGCCGCCCTGGTTTCCGTCATCGCCACTTCCTCCGGCGCCGCGGCCGCTTACGTCAAGGAAGGCTATACCAATATTCGCATCGGGATGTTCCTGGAAATTGCTACGACGGTGGGGGCGGTGGTGGGAGCTTCCTTCGCCTCCCGCCTCCCCGCCTCGACGATCAGCATCATCTTCGGAATCGTCCTCCTCTTCTCTGCCTTCGCTTCCAGCCGCCCGGCGCCCCCCGATCTCCGGGACCAAGGCCCCGATCGCTTGGCAGGGCTGCTGAAGTTGGACTCCACCTATCCCACCGCGCAGGGGCTCCGGAGCTATCACGTGCGCGGCGTCCCCGCCGGATTCAGCTTGATGTTTGTGGCAGGAACAATCTCCGGCATGCTGGGGATCGGCGCCGGAGCGATGAAGGTGATCGCCATGGATCAGGCGATGCGCATTCCCTTCAAGGTTTCCACCACCACCAGCAACTTCATGATCGGCGTCACCGCCGCAGCCAGCGCGGGAGTTTATCTCCAGCGTGGGTACATTGATCCCGGCCTCTCGATGCCCGTCGTGCTGGGCGTTCTGCTGGGCTCGCTGCTCGGTGCACAGGTTTTGCCCAGGACCCGTACGTCTTTACTGCGGGTGGTTTTCGGCCTCGTGGTCGCCATCCTAGCCGTAGAAATGATCTATCACGGAATGACAGGAAGGATCTGAGATGAAGCTGTCGCCAGCCGCCTGGACCGATCAACGAGTGGAAAGTGTCGTCGCCAACCTGCTGCGTGCCGGGGTTATCCTTGCCGCGGCGGTCGTCACGCTGGGAGGGGTTATCTTTCTCGCCCGCCACGGCCGGTCTGTTCCTGGATATGCCGTCTTTAGGGGAGAGCCTTTCGAACTGCGCACCGTCTCCGGGATTGTGCAGGGCATCTTGGGGTTCCACGGACGGAATATCATCCAGCTCGGGCTGCTGATCCTGATCGCTACCCCCGTGGCTCGCGTGGCTTTTTCCGTCATCGCCTTTGCGCTGGAGCGCGACCGGCTGTACGTGGGCATCACCCTCATCGTCCTCGCCGTTTTGCTCTTTAGCCTCGCGGGCGGGCACGTGTGACCAGGCCGCGCGGGCCGGCGGCAGAACGATGGAGGGCCAGCCCGCGCCGAGAGATACAGCTCACTTTTTCGCTTCCCCGGTAGCGAAGCCGTGGAGCTTTACTTCCACCTTCTCGTCGATACTTGCGTAGTACTCCTTGAGGATCGCAATGACCTCGGGCTTGGAGTATTCGGGCGGAACGGGCTTTCCCTCGCTCATCAGTTTGCGGAGTAATGTTCCCGAAAGCAACAAACGGGCGCCGCCTTTATAGTTGCCGTTTTCATCGATGACGGCCTTACTTTCGTGGGGGCAGGTTTTCGCTGACGCCATGCTGCCACATTCGTAGCAGTAAAAAGTCCAGTCCATGCACAAAGGACGTAGCTTGAGGGCGTCCGCGGGAATCTCCTGGAAGATGTTTTGGGAATCGAAAGGGCCGTAGTAATCGCCAACGCCGGCGTGATCACGTCCCACAATCAAGTGCGTGCAGCCATAATTCTGGCGGAATACGGCGTGCAGAAGGGCTTCGCGGGGTCCTGCGTAGCGCATCTCCATGGGGTATCCGCCTTGGATCACGCGATCCCGCCGGAAATACTTGTTAACCAGCGCGTCGATGGCTTTCACGCGCACTTCGGCCGGAATGTCGCCGGGCTTCAGTTTGCCCACCAGTTGGTGGACATAGACACCGTCACAAATCTCGATGGCGATCCAAGCTAAGTAAGCGTGGGAATTGTGCATGGGGTTGCGGAGTTGCAGAGCAGCTACCGTGCTCCATCCGCGTTCCTCAAATAGTTTACGGGCTTCGGCGGGCCGTTGATAGATCCCCTTGAACATCTCCGGGTAGTATGATTCCGAGACGACTTTGACCGGACCTGCGAGGTTCACCGGCCCCTGCTCCAGGACCTTCTGCACGCCGGGGTGCGCGGGATCCGTCGTGCGGAACACTTCCTTGCACTCGTACTCCTTTTCGATGGAGTACTTTTCAGCCACCTTCATGGTGCCCATGATAGATTGGGTTTCCATGTCCCAGAGCGCCACTTCTTCGCCGACCGCGAGGGAATTGGCCAAGTCTTCTGCTGCGGAGAGAGTAATCGGGATGGGCCAGAAAAGGCCCTTCTTACTGGGCAGACTGTAAGTTTCACAACAACCCCGCCAGTCGTCCTTGCCCATAAACCCCTCGAGGGGAGTAAAGGCGCCAATTCCCATCATGATGAGATCGCTCGTCTCCCGAGTGGTCATGGGAACTCTTTTGAGGCTCTCGGCTTTCTTGATCTCCTCCTCCCGCGGCGAGCCATCCAAAAGAAGGGGCTTCAGTTGACTGCTCCCGTGCGGGAGAATCAGCTTGCTCATTAGAACCTCCGATGAAATTTGCACCCTGTGGACATAACGGACATCAGGACTTCAACACAAAGGGTTTCACATAGTCGAGTTGTTCGTACCGCACTTGCGGCGCCTTGTAACGCAGGCATGCCCGGAATTGTTGCGGGTCGGAAGCGTTATCTGGAAACATGTCGTAGTGGCAGGGTATTGCGACCTTGGGTTTGAGCAGTACGGCAAGTTCGGCCGCCTCCCAGTGGCTGAGGTTGTTGAAGCCGCCATTGATACAACTAATCATGACGTCAGGCTCCAACTTGCGCACGTGCCCCAGCAGATCGCTGTAGTCTGTGTCACCGGAAATGTAAATGCGGGGGCCATTTTCCACGGCGAGAACATAGCCCATGTGGTTCAGGTCGGAATCGTCCGTGGGCATGGCGAATGTCCCGTGTACGGTTAGATCTGCCACCTGTAATTTTCCGCCGGGATAAGCCTGACGGATCTTCGCGCCTTCCACCCCACAGCGGGTAAAGCTCTCACAGGCCAGCCCGGGACCCACAAACGTCTCGATCCGCTCTTTCCGCAACCTCCCGATCGTCTCCGGATCGGCATGATCGTAATGAGAGTGGGTGCAGAGAAAATGATCGACCTCGAGTTCCTCCGGCTCGATGAAAATCGGAACCCGGCGGTCCATGTCCAGACCCAGCGAGTCACCAATTTTCTTGCAGGAGTTCGTCAGATAGGCATCGACGGAGAAAACCGTGCCGGCCGGCGTTTTAACCAAAAAGCCCATCTGCCCCAGCCACCAAAGGGCTGCCGAACCATTGTCCACTTTGAACTTCCGAACTGATTCCATACACTCGCGTGACATAAGCACCTCCCTGGCTTGATTCCTGGGCACGATTCGAGAAACGTTCCCGCCAAGCTTTTCAACCCTGGGCTCTTGCGCTGGCAAGAACCACGATTGCCACAATGAGCACGAAAACTGAGGAACCCATCAAGGCCCGCGCCCGGGCGCTGGCGTTTTTCCACTCACCGGTAACCGCGCCCCACAAAGAGCTGCCCAAAACAATTGTTGCCATGAAGAGAGGCCAACCCAGCACGGCGCCGAGATCCCCGATCCGAATCGTGGCCCATCCGTATAGAACAACACTCCCAAACCAGAGCAGTCCCATCAGCAGAGCGAGAAACAGATAGGCAAAAGTGTGCAGGCCAAAGAAATTCGGCCAAGTCCCGTTTTTCCTCAAAAGGCGCAGGCAGTAGATGATGCCCGGAACAGCACCCACAAGCAGGACGGGAACCCAAGCGGCGTTCGTGGCCATGCGCGCACTTGACCCATGCTGTCGCGCTACCTCAATCAAAGGAGCCCCAGCGGCTAGACCAAAGTTTAGCATCGATCCGCAAATGCCTCCCAGCACCGCGAAGATGAAACCCCGCAAAAACGCAGACCGTTTGGGGCCATCTTTTAATGCTTCATCTTTTTCCCGCCGTCGTCCGGCTAACCCGCATAGAACCACCCCCAAAATGGTGAGCATGATCCCCAGGGAGATGAGCATGCCCGCCCGCAGGCTGAGCCCTCCTAATCCCTGAACAACCAGGGGGAGCAGGGCCCCAACGCTCGACGAGACGCCCATGACGGTGGCAAACATCGCAGCCACGCCGATAAGGTCCACCGCCACTCCCGATAGCAACATGCCAATGCCCCAGGTGGCCCCGGAGAATGCCACAACCAGCAACGAGCGAGATTTGATTTGGCTGTAGACCGACCAGAAATCCGGAATCGTCCACATCCCCAATGCCACGGGCAGGATACAAACTCCCAGAAGTGTAAAGGCCAACCACATATTTTCCCACTTCCACCGCAACTTAAGCTTCAACGGGAGAGTGTAAGCGCTGTTGATAAGCCCGGCCACCACCAAGTAACCCAAAGCTGTCATCATTTCGGAGTTCATGGTGAATCCCACTCACTTTGATAGGCTGAAATTGTTATCGGGGCGCGCCTTCCCGCCCTGCTGCGGCATAGCGCGCTTTGTTCCTGCTTCAGCCACAACACAGCGGATCATGCCGTGCGTGTATGGGCTTTTGGGCAGACGCGACGTATCATCACTTCCGATGATAGGGGTTGTCAAGTAATGTATTCGACCATTTTGTCGACAACAGAGTTGACACTTCGGAAGGCTTGTTATAGCATCCGCGCACTGCGACAAATGCGCTCGGAAGCCGAGCCGAGGGCGTATCTGCGCACTAAACCGGCGCACCCCGGGAGAAGAATCGTCTCCGCGACCCATTAGGGTGCGACGGCGCCGGAAATCGGATCGAGACGGAATACCCATGGACACAGCAGGGGTGAACTTCAAAAAGCTTTTCGACCTGAGTGGACGCGTTGCACTGATCACAGGCGCGGGAGCCGGATTCGGCGAGGCCATCGCGTTGGGCTTTGCCGAACAAGGATGTGACGTTGCCGCCGCGGATTTGAATCTGCAGGCTGCCCAACGAACCGCTGGGAAGGTAGCCGCCCAGGGCCGGCGGTCCGTGGCCATCCACGTGGATGTAAGCAAGCCGGATGAGATCAAGGCGATGGCGGATGCCACGGTGCGGCAACTCGGGACGATCGACATCCTCGTCAACTCCGCCGGTATCTCGCAGCACACCCCGGCTTTGGAACTGTCGGTGGAGAGTTGGGACAAGGTTCTCGATGTTAATCTGCGGGGAACCTTTTTGTGTTGCGCCGCAGCCGGACGAGTCATGGTGCCCAAGCGCCAAGGCGCGATCATTAATTTCTCCTCCATCGCCGGGGTTGTCGGAATGGGCCGAGGCAACAACGCTTACTGTGCCAGCAAGGGCGGCGTCAACTCCTTGACCAAGCAACTGGCGATCGAATGGGCCAGTTACGGAATCCGCGTCAACGCCATCGCCCCTTGCCAGTTTCGAACCCCAGGGCTTTTGGAAGTTATGGCCGACAAGCAGTTCGATCCGGAGAAACTGATGCAAACGTGGACTTCCAATATTCCCCTCGGGCGCGTGGGCGAGCCGCATGAAATCGTGGGGCCGGCCTTATTCCTGGCCTCCGAGGCGTCAGCGATGGTTACAGGGATCGTTCTACCGGTGGATGGTGGGTTTCTCGCCCGCTAGAAGGTTGCATTGGGCAAATCATCTGAAGACGAGGATGAAATATGGGCGCGGAAGGAAGCCCCGTCGCTGGGGTTGCACTGAAGCAAGCAGTCCAAATCGGTGTTGTCGTCCCTGATCTGGACCAGGCGACGCAACTGCTGACTTCCCTTTTCGGAATTGGACCTTTCCGTTTCATTGAGTGGCCGAATCGCCCGGATTCCAAATACTTTTTTCGCGGCAAGGAAGAGCGCATCAAGATTCGGCAGGCGTTTGTTCAGCTTGGCCCGCTGGAGCTGGAGCTTATCCAACCCCTGGAGGGGGAGCGCAACGCCTATCGTCAGTTTCTGGAGGAACGCGGCGGCGGCATTCACCACGTCCTCTTCGAAGTGGAAGATATGGATCAGGTGGTGCGGAATCTCTCCCCGCGTAAGGTGGAGATTCTTCAAGCCGGATCGGGGATACGGCCCGGCACTCGCTGGGCGCTGCTGGATACCCAAGCGCTGGTCGGTTTTCTGCTGGAGTTGCGCCAGCGTGCGCCAGGATGTGACGGAACATCCATCCCCGAGAAACTTTGATTCCATTCGTGGGGCGAAGTGAAGTCAGCGTTGCAACTTTTTGCCGATGCAAACGAAATTCTGGAGCGATGTGGCCCTGGCCGGAGAAACGGCGTGAGAAATGTTTTGGCCCCTCGCCCCAAGTTCGGAAACCCGTTCGATTCCCGTTCCCGTAAATCCCGGAGTGGCGGAGGATTTCATGGAGAAAAGCATTGCCGAACAAATTGACATAAAACTGCTCCTGACGCTCTATCGGGAGATGCTTCAGATCCGTGAATTCGAGCTGAAGGTGCAGGAACTTTACCGCCGCGGCTTGCTACCCGGATTCGTGCACCTCTATGTTGGGGAAGAAGCGGTGGCAGTTGGAGTCTGCTCCAACCTGCAACCCACCGACCTGATTTACAGCACGCACCGCGGGCATGGGCATGCCTTGGCGAAGGGAGTGCCCGGCCGCGAGGTCCTCGCCGAGCTCTGGGGAAAAGCCACGAGCTCGTCCGGTGGCCGCGGAGGAAGCATGCATATGTATGCTCCCGAGTACGGCTTCATGGGGACAAACGGGATAGTGGGGGCAGGAATCCCGCTGGCGACGGGCTCCGCGCTCAGCGCCCAACTACGCCATACAGGACAAGTGATGGTGGCGTTTTTTGGCGATGGAGCAGTCAACAGCGGATCATTTCATGAAGGACTGAACTTCGGCGCCGTGTGGAATCTGCCCGTCGTGTACGTCTGCGAAAACAATCTCTACGCAACGGAAATGGCTTTCCGTCGCGCGACGAAAAATACCAGTGTTGCCAGCCGCGCCGCCGCCTACAAGATCCCGGGCGTGGAGGTGGATGGCAGCGATGTTTTGGCCATTCACGCCGCTGCCCGCGCAGCTATCGAGCGGGCCCGTTCCGGCGGAGGCCCCACACTGATTGAAGCCAAAACCTATCGTTTCGTCGGGCATCACGAAGGCGATCCCGGCACGGCTTATCGGACGCGCGAAGAGGTGGAAGAGTGGAAGAGCCGCTGCCCCATCAGGACGTTGCGCGAAAAACTTCTGATGAACGAGGGAGCGCCGCTGGAATCCGTGGAGCAGATCGAGCGCGAAGTCCAGCAATGGATTGAGGCGGCGGTCCAATTCGCTCGGGAAAGTCCGGAGCCCGAGCCCTCCACTGTCTACGACCATCTGTTTTCCTAAGCACTCCTCAAGGAGGACCCCGTCGTGCCCGAACAATTACACGAGATTAGCTACGTTGATGCCGGAGTGGAAGCGTTGCGGGAAGAGATGCGGCGTGACCCTACCATCGTCTACATCGGCCAAGGTATCGGGCCACGAGGCGGAAACTTCCGTCAGACTCGCGGCCTCTGCCAGGAATTCGGTGAGGAGCGGCTTCGCGACACCGGCATTTGTGAATTGGGCGCCACGGGAGTGGCCATCGGGGCGGCCATGGCGGGTAGCCACGCCATCGTCGATGAAGTCTTCCTGGATTTCTCGCTCGAGGCCATGACCCAGATCATCCAACAGGCCGCGAACATCTGCTACTCCTCAAATGGGAAAATTCACGCCCCTGTTCTGGTCCGAAGTGCGATGGGCTCCGTCCGGAATGCCGGCCCCCACCACTCCCACTGCTTCTATGCTTGGTTCGCCAGCACACCCGGCCTGAAAGTGGTGACGCCAGCCACTCCCTATGACGTAAAAGGGCTCCTCAAAAGTTCCCTGCGCGAGAACTGCCCCGTTATGTTCATCGAGCACAAGGCGCTTTATAATACAAAAGGAATGATTCCCGAAGGGGAGTACCTGATTCCCCTCGGCGAAGCCCGCATCCCTCGCGAAGGACGGGACATCACCTTGTTGGGCATTTCCAAAATGGTCAACATCGCCCTGGAGGCTGCGGAAGCCCTGGCGAAAGAAGGGATCTCAGCGGAGGTCGTCGACCCGCGAACGATTGTGCCGCTGGACCGCGAGCGAATCGCCGCCTCCATCCAAAAAACCGGGCGGCTGGCGGTGATCGACGAGGCCCCGGCCATGTGTGGGTTCGCTGGTGAGGTTGTGGCGCTGGCCTGCGAAGCATGTTTTGATGCGCTGGACAGCCCGCCCCTGCGGATTTGCTCGCTGCCTGTCCCCAGTCCGTTCAGTCCACCACTGGATAGCCAGGTGGTTCCCTCGGTGGAGCGAGTGGTGAAGGAAGTGCGTAACCTCATGGAGAATTAATAGGGAAGCATAGGTCCGCGACGATGACTTACGAAGTGGTTATGCCTCAACTCGGTCTCACTATGGAAGAGGGATCAGTTGTGTCTTGGAAAAAGCAGGTGGGCGACCGCGTGACAAAAGGTGAGGTTCTGTTTACGGTCGAAACCGACAAAACGGAGATGGAAGTGGAGTCCGCGGACTCTGGTTACTTGAACTCCCTCCAAGTCCGGCTGGGAGAAAAAGTACGAGTGGGAACGGTCATCGCGCTGCTGGGAGACCGGCCCGGTGAGGTCACCATAAAGGGCGCGGCCAGCGCGGCCGCACGCAGGATCGATGCGGGCGAAAAGGAAGCAGACGCCGCCAAGCCTCCCGGAAAGATGGGTATCTATTCTTCGGCTCCAGGCGGAGGCGGCCTGCCTGCGCAGACGGTGTCGCCAGAGGATATCCCTGCGAGTCCCCGGGCTCGCCGCTTGGCGAAGGAACTCGGCGTTGATATTAATGCGGTGAAATCCGCGCGCGGAAAGCGAATCGTGGAAGAGGATGTGCGCCGCTTCCATGAAAGCTTGCAGTCAGGATCCTGAGATCAGCGAAAGTATTGACCCGAGAAATGTGAGCGTATCGGCGACTCTGCTTCGGAATTAGCAAGAGACGACAAGAGGTGGGGGAAGGATTGCTTGCACAATTGGTCGAAGTAACGTTCGACCTCGCGCTCGACGCGACCGGGCGGCGACTGGAGGATGAGGTCAACGTAGTTCCGGTGATTCTTGTAGCGCTCGGGAATCGATAGGGTGTCCGAATAGTTGCGGGCAATCATAAAGATAAAGGGGGTCATCACCAGGTTCAGGGCGCGAATGAGTTGGGGCTGGCCGGAGGCTTTCCACACAGCCTGGTGTAACTCCATGTCGGCGTAAAAAAACTTTTCGTCGTCATGAGTGGCGGCGGCTGATTTCATTTTATGCAGAGCTTTGCGCAGGGCGGCTTGCGTTTCTGGTTTCAAGGCCTCGCGCATATAACGAACGCACAACCCTTCCAGCTTCCCGCGCATGCTGAAAATGGCGCCGAACTCGTGGGGAGAAATGCCGCGAATGTAAGTTCCACGCCGGGGCGTGGTGACCACCAAGCCATCGCGCTCGAGCCGCAGCAGCGCCTCCCGGACGGAACCACGGCTTACGCCCAACCCGCGCGCGACGTCATCCTCGATGATTCTTTCGCGAGGGTGCAAGAGGCCTTTATAGACCGCCTGGCGTATATGATTTTCCACCTCTTGGCTCACGGAAGCTCGCGACGTGGTAACCCCTTTGGTGGATTTTGATAAGTTCATTTCAGTTCCGCACGATTTTGTCGGGCATAGAATGGGTCCGGAAGCGCCTGACTTTCCTCGGCCAGTCGCTCCTATCTAGCTTCGGACACGTTGGCAGTCTCGCATCTCAGCGCGAGGATGTCAAGAAATCGGCTACAATCAGCCACGGCGTTCGCGATTGATATGATCACGGACGATCCTGCAGAACGAAGTTGCTTCAATGGCCGGAACGAGCGATTCAGCGTAAGCCAGCGGCAACCGTGGTATTCAGGGACCGCGGCTATCATGGGGACGGAAAACTTTCGAGGTGGAACATCATCCGGTAAAAGCGGAGGTTCGTAAATCATGAGCAGCGCGGGACACTTAACTGGAAAGAGGGCTCTGGTGACGGGAGCAGGCACGGGAATCGGCCGGGAAGTGGCCATGGAATTCGCCCGGCAAGGCGCAGACGTGGTCCTGCATTATGCCGTGGACCCTGGCGCCGTGACCGCCGCGGAAGAAATCCGGGCCCTGGGCCGGCGCGCCGTGGCGTTGCAGGCCGACTTCGATAGCGTTGACGAAGTGTGCTCATTGGCCGACAAAGCGCTCGAATTCCTGGGGGGAATTGATTGCCTGGTGAACAACGCGGGAATCACTCTCAACAAACCCTTCCTCAAGGTGACGCGGGAGCAGTTCGATCGGGTTTTCCATGTGAACTTCCGCGCCCAATTCTTCCTGACTCAGCGAGTCGTCGAGGCCATGCTCCGGACGGGGGGAGGCGCCATCTGCAATCTCACGTCGATTCATGGTCTGCAAGGAGCACCGGAGCATTCTCTCTACGCCGGTACCAAGGGCGCGATCATCGCTTACACACGCACCCTGGCGGTGGAACTTGCTTACAAGGGCATTCGCGTCAACGCCATTGCGCCGGGGTGGATTACGGTGGAGAACTATTTCAAGGCCGTGCCGGGCTTTACTGAGGAAATAGCCCGAGAAACGACTCGTGAGAAGATTCCGGCCGCCCGGGCGGGACAGCCGGTTGACGTAGCGAAATTGGCGGCCTTTCTCTGTGGCGATGAGTCCAGTTATATCGTGGGCCAAACCATTGTGATTGATGGCGGCACGACGTCGTTGATGTCACTGATTTCCGACTTCCGCCACGAGTCAGCAAACCGTTTCGGGCAGGGTTACGTGCCCGGGGTGTAGAGTCCCGCGCACGCCGCACTGCACAATCGATTGCACAGCCCCTGACCTCCTTCCGCAATCTCTTGAGGTGAAAGCCTCTCGCCGGCGCCGCGTCAAGAAGCCTCGCGCAGATCAAGGCCCGCAGATTGCGTGGAGATGGGCCCGAGCAGTGTCCAGAGCACGCCCGCGGAAACCAGCGGCAGGAGGCCGAATCCGACAAAAACTGGCACCCAGGAAAAGTGATCAACAAGCCAACCCGTAAGGAGCGCGAAAATCATGCCCCCAAAACCCGCTCCCATGCTGGCAGAGCCATAAATCGTAGCCACCACATTCTTGGGAAAAACATCGGCAGGGAAAGCCAGCATGATGGTGCAGCACCCCGTGTATCCCAGCATGGCGAGAGACACCAAAGCAATGGAAGTACGAACGTCCTCCACTAGAACCGCAGGAATGGCGCTGGTCATGAGCATGGCGAAGAGGGACACTCCTCCTTTGCGAGCAACATTTAAAGACAGGCCGCGCCGCAACAGCCATCCGGAAAACCAGCCCCCAAAAATGTTCCCGAGGCCTGCCACAGCAAAAGGAATCCAGGCATACTTCCCGATTGACGCCATACTGAAATGGCGTGCGCTCTTGAGATACTGGGGAATCCAGAAAATGTAGAAGTACCAGACCGGATCGAGCAGCACTTTGGAAAGAGTGAAACTCCAGACAAAGCGGGTGCGGTAGAGCTTCCCCAGCGGAACGTTGGGCGGCTTGACCTGGCTTTTCACCGCCTCCGGTGTGTGGTAGAGCAAGCACCAGATGACGATCCAGATGTACCCGAGCAATCCCACCACTACAAAAGCCTGGCGCCAGCCGTAGTGGAGCAGCAGCCAGACGACAATCGGTGGCGCCAGGATAGCCCCGGTGGCCGAACCGCTGTTGAAGATTCCCGAGGCGAGGGCGCGCTCTTCCGCGGGGAACCATTCCGCCACCACTTTGACGCTGGCTGGCCAGTTGCCGGCTTCGCCCGCCCCCAACAGGAATTGAAACACGCCCAGCGACCACGGCCCGCGCGCCAGTCCATTGAGCATGCCCGCGGCGGACCACCACCCCATCGTCAAGGCAAAGCCCAGGCGCGTTCCCAATCGGTCGAGAAGCGGCCCGGAAATTCCGTTGGCGATGGTGTATGCCAGCATAAACGCAAAGACCACGTGCGAATACGTCTGGTGATCCATCCGGAACTGATCCATAAGGACCGGGGCCGTCACCGAGAGCGTTTGACGGTCCAAATAATTGAGCATGGTCGCCAAGAACGCGAGCGAGACCATCAACCATCGTAAGGAGGGGTGGGAACGTTTCATGAGTGAAGATCCACGCGGACCACTTCATATGGGTGCACCTGAGGAATACTCAATTCCACCCAGCCATTCGTGACCTTCCAAGAGGGCGCAGCACCGCTCCAAAGGAGCGACGCCGACCTCGCGGTCCGACCCTGTGGAAGCCGCAGACGCGCGCGGACATTCGTGATCGGCAGGAACGACTCCTGCACAAGAAGCTTTTTCCAGATGTTTCCGGTGTTGGCGAATAGATGTAACAGCAAGACGTCAGACGATGAGGCAAATTGGGACGACAGGCCCGGACGGTACTCGACCTCATAGTTTCGCTTCCTCCCAATAAAAGGATCGAGCAGTGACTGGAGAACCCTTCGCAGAGACTCGTTCAGGGTCTCCTCATAAACGGCCTCCAAACCCGATCCGATATATATCACCCTGCCCTTCCCATGCCGCCGACCGATGACTGCCGGGCCCAGGGTGCGGCGATGCCCGCGGTCGTAAGTCTCTAACAGCACCTGCACTCCTTCAGACTTGAACAACATTACCTGTGGGTCCTGAGGAATCAAATGACCCCAAGGGAGCAATGGCATAACGATAGACGGAACCGGTCGCAAGTACAGATCAGGTATCTCCACCGGCTCAGGGGAACTCAGGGTTGCGCCGAACAAATCGGCGAGACCGTAATTCTTGCGCAGACGGCCGAATTCGTCGGCCACTGATGTCAGGTGCGTAGCCAGGAGCGTCCCGCCGTCCTCAACGTATTTCGCGAGCATGGAACACTGCGCATCGCTGAGGCAAGGAGCATTGGGAACATAGATGAGCAGGTATCTTGCCAAACGCTCGGCCGTCATTTCGAAATCCAGGAAGGGCTCGGCGTCGTAACTCAAATCCTTCAGGAGCTGAAAAGCCCCGTAAAAATAGTTGCGATAATTTTCGGGAACAAACTTCTCCCCTTTGTACCATTGAATGGTCTGAGTCCCCGTCAGGATGCCCGCCTGCGGTTGCGGAGAGACGGATCGCAGCAAAGCCTCGTTTTTGCTGGCGAATTCAAATACGCTTTTCAGGCCGCCCAGAAAGGGGCCATTCAGAACTTCCTTGGGTTCGTAAAACAACCGATTCAGGCCCCAATAGCAGTAGCCGGCGCCGGCAGCGGTCGCCACTGCTGCATCCAACTTCAAGCGCTCGCCCTCCACGGGCGCGCTGTACCAACCGCGCACTGTTTTGTCTTTCAGGTGCTCGCGATTGTATTCCGTGTGCGAGCTGATATAGGTCCAGATCACTTTGCCGGTGGATTGACCAACGCGCAGGTTGAAGAGTTTCTGCTCCGGCGTGTCAGACGCCTCAAACATGAAGCCATCTACGTAACGGAAGGCCCGCGACCGCCAGTCACCGCCCAGCAGTCCGGTATCGTTGTAAACAACCGGGACGTCGCGCACCTGCCGCACCATCTCGCCGATTTCCCGCAGGAAATTCTCAATGACGTCTTGCCCCAGCCACTGCTGATATTCGTAATCGTCCTCCCAGGTCGTGGCCGCGTTCTGCAAGGGAATGCTCTTTCCCCGCGCCTTTTGATACGCCGCTTGGCAATACTGGCAGTGGCAATAGTGCAGACGTTGGTCCATGCCCTGGTAAGGGCCGTCGAAGTACATCAGGTCCACGGCATAGTTGGTGACGACCTCCCGCACCCTTGCCCGAATCTCTTCCCGCAAGGGACTGTTCAAGCATCCTTCATAAAACTGGGTCCAGCCCATGTGCCGTGTCACGTAGGGGCGGCCGTCCGCGTCGTAGCGCATCCAATCCCGGTAGAGGGGATTGTCGGAATGCACATCCATGAAGGGATGATTGAGCGGGTTGTAAGCCACCACTTTCAGTCCCGCGGCATGAAACAAATCAACCGTCCGGCGAAAAGGATCGCTGTCCCCCAGTTCGGGATGGTGCGGCAATTTCGTTCGGGTCGGGAAAAACGCCACGTAGGAGTAAGTGGGATAGCGGATCGCATTGCAATTCAGCCCGCGAGCGACCTCAAGAGCTTTCTTTGGATCATAATCCAGCGACGGATAAAAGGGTGGAGCGTAACCCTCGGCAATCATCAGCCGGACAGACCGCATCCATTCGAAAGAAGGCTTTAAGGGTGGCGAGACTTCGCGTGGAGGTAAAGACACACTGTAACCTGCATTCGTTCCGAGTGTCGCGACCGTGGCGCCCGCACTCGCCCACTGCAAGAGTTGGCGCCGGCTGATTTTTTCCATGGGCTTGATCCCTCCCGCTCATCTGCTGAAAAACGCCTTCAGAATGTCACCGCCAAGCTTCGGGGTCAACCCCAGAAGGTAGAGCTAAAGGCCGGTACGTCGTGGGGTTGGACCTTCAAGCCGTTTGCCCCTCCACAGCTCAAACGCCCCGGCGTCTCTCGGCAGCGCAAGCGGCAGGACGGCGCATCTTCGTATTTGTGTTACGAAGAAGTTCGTGGCAACATTTTGGACTGGCAATCGAGGGCAATATGACCAGGCGCGAGATGTTCGAGTTTTTGGGGAAATCGGCGCTCGCCGGCGGGCTTGCGAACCTCCCGGCGGCGAGGGAAGGAGCAGGACCACAAAGTGTCGACGCGCCGCCGGCTCCTTCCCTCACGCCGCTGCCGGGAACGGAACCCTTGACGGCGCAAGGTGACCTCGCTGCGCAGATGGTGGAAGGCCTGCATCGCTATTTGCTCCAGCGAACCAACGCTTCCGTGGAAACGCGGGCCTCAAGGTGGAAGCGTGATTACTCTTCGCAAGCCGCCTATGAAGCGTCCGTTAAACCGAATCGGGAACAATTGCGCCAAATCATTGGATTGATCGACGAACGGGTTCCTTACCCAGCCCCCAATCTGGAAGTCACGCTCGGCAGCTCCTCCGCCGTCGCGACGGGCGAGGGATTCAAGGCCGCAAGCGTGCGCTGGCCGGTGCTGGAGGGCGTCGACGCCGAGGGTCTCCTGCTGGAGCCCTCCGGCGCCCCACGGGCGCGGGTCGTGGCTCTGCCCGACGCGGATTGGACCCCTGAAATGCTGGTGGGGCTCGCTCCGGGAGTCCCTGCCGAAGCCCAATTCGCTCGACGGCTGGCGGAAAATGGCTGTCAGGTCATGGTGCCGACCCTGATCAATCGCGGCGATGAATGGTCCGGAAATGCACTGCTCGGCAAGTCCACCAACCTGACGCATCGTGAATTCATCTGCCGCATGGCATATGAAATTGGCCGGCACATCATCGGCTATGAGGTGCAGAAGGTCTTGGCGGCAGTGGACTGGCTTTCTCAGTGCAAGCCTTCTCGCCCCGTGGCGGTGATGGGCTACGGTGAAGGAGGTTTGCTGGCCCTCTACACCGCCGCCATTGACACACGCATTCAAACCGCCTGCGTAAGTGGATATTTCCAGCCCCGTGAAGGCATGTGGCAAGAGCCGCTTTATCGAAATGTCTGGTCACTCCTCCGGGAATTTGGGGACGCCGAATTGGCCTTCCTGATTGCCCCGCGCATTCTGGTGGTGGAAGCCTCGCGGGGAGTGGAGATTTCCGGGCCGCCGCCTGTCACCGAGGGACGGTCGGCTTTCGCAGCGTCGGGGCGGCTCGCGAGCCCGCAAGCCGTCGACGTGCAGAGTGAAGTGAAACGTGCCCAGCCCATCTTTGACAGGCTCGGGGTAAGCGAACATCTGGCCCTGGTCTTGAGCGGTGACGGTCAGGGGGAGCCGGGATCGGACATCGCGTTGCGCGTGTTTCTACGCAGCCTTGGCGCTTCCGGCGCCCTGAAACAGTTCGGGCCGGCGCCGCGTGACTTGCGTGTGGGCTTTGACCCTGCGGTCCGTCACCACCGGCAGTTTCAGCAGCTTGTGAACTTCACGCAGCGGGCGGTAATGGAATGCGAAAGCGTCCGAAAGAAGTTTTGGGCGCAGGCCGACGCTTCCTCCGTCGAGAAGTGGCAGCAATCGACAGCCTTTTATCGGCGTTATTTTTGGGAGGAAATTCTTGGCAAGCTGCCGCCGCCTTCCCAAGCTCTGGCTGCGCAGACCCGCAAAATTTATGACGAAGCGAATTGGACAGGCTATGAGGTCTTGCTGCCCCTTTGGCCCGAGGTTTTTGCTTATGGCATTCTCCTCCTGCCCAAAGGAATAAAAGCCGGGGAGCGCCGGCCGGTGGTGGTGTGCCAACATGGGCTCGAAGGCCGGCCACAGGACTTGGTCAAACCCGATGCGGTGGGCGAGCAATACTACCATCGCTTCGCGGCCGACCTGGCCGACCACGGCTTCGTCGTCTACTGCCCCCAAAACCCTTACCTGGGGGGCGACAAGTTCCGCAAACTCTTGCGTCTCGCCCACCCCCTCAAGCTCTCGCTTTTCTCCTTCATCCTCAGCCAGCACGAACGGACGCTCGATTGGCTCTGCACCCTGCCCTATGTGGATGCCGGCCGGATAGGGTTTTACGGCCTTTCTTACGGGGGCAAGACCGCGGTTCGTGTGCCGCCGCTGCTCGACCGGTATGCACTCTCCATCTGCTCCGGCGATTTCAATGAGTGGATCTGGAAAGTCAGCCGCGACGATTCGTCACTTAGTTACGTATTCAGCCCCGAATATGACATGCTTGAGTTTAACCTCGGCAATACATTTAACTACAGTGAAATGGCCAATCTCATGGCGCCCCGCCCTTTCATGGTGGAGCGCGGGCACGACGACGGGGTTTCCGTCGATTCCTGGGTGGCTTATGAGTACGCCAAGGTTCGGCGTCATTACGATCTGCTGGGGTTGTCCGACCGGACGCGCATCGAGTTTTTCAACGGGCCTCACACCATTCATGCGGTCGGAACCTTCGCCTTTCTCCACCATTTCCTCAATTGGGGAGAACCCACCCGCCCGTGAGCCGGGCAGGGTGAGGTCGCTTACTCAGCTTTGTCGCCCCGCTCGCAAGCTTTCTTGGCAAGCCGCAGATTGTTCGCCTCCAAGGCAAAATCCGCTTCCGCCATGCCATATGTCCGCAGGAAAGTTCCCGTCCCCGGACCGGCCACGCAGCCGGTAATGAGGCTCGGGCGAACATCGTGCAACTCCATAACCGGGCCATAATCCCCGCCCCCGGTTCGGGCGATGGATTTGAGCTGCGCGCCCTGAGCATTGAAGATACTGAGCGCGGTTCGCGGATAGGCTTCCAGAACGCCAGGGGCTGCTTCCACTTGCAGATTGTCCACGATGACGTTTCGAAGATTCGCCAGGGTGCAGTATGACGGCTGGCGCGCATAGAGGGTGATGCGGTCATCGTGGGGATTGATGGTACCACCCGCGTGCTTGGCCCGGCCGCTGTAGTCAAACGGCTGGGTGACACGCAGGGAGATGTTATGAAGCAGCAGATTCTCCAGAACACTTTCGCGCATTCCTTGCATCAAGATGCCGTTATTACTGCGAATCTGGATGTTGCTGAAGGTCACGTTGCGAATGGCCCCTACGCGCGAACCATCGTGGCGCTTTTCGATGTCCATGAAGAGGGGATAGCTCATGTTGCGTAACCGTTCGGAATTCACCAGGTCGGGATCACGCAGGTTCTCAATAGCCAGGTTAGAAACGACAACAGATTCAATCGTACCGCCGTCCTTGACGAAGAAACCGACACCCACTGTCGAGTTCCTGACCGCGCAGTTGGAAATCGTGATATTCCGGTAGTCGCCATCGGCGCCCGTACCCAGCTTGATCGCCGTGGCGACGCTTTCCGTAGTGCAGTTGGTCACCACAATGTCTTCGCAAGGGATGCCGCCGTGTGTTTTCAAGCAAATGCAATCGTCGCCGGCAGTAATATGACAGTTGGCAATACGCACATCCCGGCAGGAGTCGGGATCGATGCCGTCGCTGTTGGTGCGAAAATAGTTGTTGAGAATGGTGACGCCGTCCACCAACACCTTTTCACAGGTCCGGAGGTGGCATGCCCAGCTATCGCTGTAAAGAATGGTGAAGTCACGAAGGATCACCCGCCGGCAGTCCTCCAGCAGCATGACGCGGGTGCGAAACTTTGGGCGCGGCTCATCGGCGAAGCCGGGCCGCCGGCCCAGGTCCCTGGTCCCCTGTCCGTGCAGTGCCCCAGGACCGAGAATGGAGATATTCTCAGCCCTCCGCGCCGTAATGAGCTGGGGCGCGCGTTCTTGATAGTCTTCCGGCCGGGTGCTCGCGTAAATCGTCGCGCCAGCTTCAAGGTAAAGGCTCACGCGGCTGGGGAGGAGCAACCCGCCGCTCAGATATTCACCCGGTGGCACATAGACGGTGCCGCCTCCTGCTTGGGAGCAGGCGTCCAGGGCGGCCTGGAAATGCACGGTCTCAAGCACCTCACGCCCGCCGAGTACGCCGAAGCGCCGGACGTCATACACATCCGCGCCCATCGCGGCGGCGGTGCCCGCGGTAGCCATGGCTGCTAGAAAGGATCTCCTGCCAACCTGGTTTTTGTAGTTGATCATCGCGCAACTCCGTCTGCGGCAGGAGCCGCCTAGCGCTTGTCATTCGTGTTGTTCGGTCCGAAGCGAATATGCATACCGGCATAGGGGACGTGCGAACTGCCGTAGAGAGCGAGTTTCTGACCCCAGGAAGCGAAAACGACCACGACCGCACCCAAGAGCCCGAACGCCACAGTCTTCCGAATCCAGGGCAGGTATGAACCGTTCAGAACCCCGCCTTCGACGGCTCGGTGGGGTTGGGCAAAGCTTCCCACTGCCATCAGGACCGTGCAGAAAACCGCGTTAATAGTCATGAACCACTCTGTTACAAGACGTTGGTCAGCGAACCGCGGCAGCGTGTTGGCAAAATTGATCATGATTTGCATCCAGAGATAGACCAGATAAAGCAGTTGCGCCTTGCCAAGCCAGGTGGAAGGAACCATCGGCAGTCCTCGCTGCAGATGCAGATACAACAGCCATACCATGGCAACGCCCAGGGCGAGATATGCAAAGTCGAACCACCCCAGGAAGCCTTGCGAAGGAACGAATCCACCCTCCACGGCGATTCCATAGAGCCGGGGATGAAGAGAAGGGATCTCTGCGACCCATTCTGCGGGGCTCTTACGAAAATTGAGGTAGGAGAAGAGCCACAGCACAAACATCACCGCGAAAGCGTCGGTCCAGCGGCGAAGGGGGGGATCGTCGCTCACACGCGGCGCGCGGCGCAGGATTAATCCCATCGTCACGGCCAAGGCGAGGCCGTAAAATAGGCCGTCGGTCTGCTCCATCACACTGTGCCAGTTGGTGGCCCATCCCGAGTAAATGCCCAACTGCTTGAATGCCGCAGCCAGCGCGAATCCACAGCCACCGAGCATGCCCGTGCACACGGTGGCAAAGGCGACCCCGCCCAAGCCATTCCTCGCGCAGAAAATCAGGATCCCCACCACCAGCCCGACGCACCCGGCCCAACCATCGGGGCGTGGGGGGCTCAAGTGCAACCCGCACACGTGCACGAGCAAAATCATTGCCGCCCACCAGCCACCGCAGATGTAGAGCCCCAAGCGCGTCCCAATGTCGAGGCGACGGCGAAGGCCTGCCAAGAAAAGAAGGGCGATCGCCGGGATGAGAACGGCAGCGCCCGCCGATCGTAGATGGGGAGAGAGATCAGCAAGCATATCGCGCAAGAGCCAACCGATGATAACTACCGAAATGGGAGGGAAAAACTCCGTCAACTGCTCCCGGCTCAAGTAGGCAGGGAGCGCGCAACCGGCCCCGCCGGGGGCCGACCACAAAAAGCCGAGGAGGAACATGCTGGCGAAACCATACAGCACGGTGGCGGCGTCAGGCGAGTGGGTATAACCCACCGCCACCATGTATGACATGCTGCCGCCAAACGCCCAACCGATTCCGCCGAACATAGCGAAATACGCGGCGCGGCGGCGCCAGTCCTCGCGCCCGGAAAGCACAGCGATGGCCAGGCATCCCAGAGAGCCTGCCATGCCCGCTCCGTATTCAAATCCAAACTGCCCGCGAATTCCCCAGCCGATGGAAAGGGAAAGGGCAGCAAACAAGTAGAATTGCCAAGTAAGAGTTTTCATGCGCACCCTGTAGTGCAGCCCACCAAGTCGCACAATCGGCTTTCGCCATCGCCGCTGGTCCCACTCATCTTTTTGAACTCACAACCCTCTCCCCCCTGGGGAGGGGGAAAAAGAAACCTTGGTTTTGTTATTGTCTTCATGACAGCAGCCGCAAATAGAGCGCCGTGTAGCGCGAGGGATTCTCCAGGACCACCAAGGTCTTTCCCCTTTCTGTCGACACCTGCAAGTCCTTCTTCAAGGGCCACACCGCCCTGGCCCCCGCTACTTTCAGCCGGCGAGGGTCAATGCGAATCTCCACGCGGGGCGCGGGGCGAAGCTCACCTCGGGTGGCGAGCTCGATGGTGTTCAGTATTTGCACCAGGATGAATCGCGTGCTGGGGTCATAAAAAAATGTTCCGTGCAGGTATTCCGAGAACGGCACGGGCAGAATTTCGGCAATCGGGTTCGGCGCCAGTTGCCGGATCAAAGCGGGAATCCATTCCCGGATCCAAAAGGGCCGCGCCTGCATGGCCCGAAAAATCGGAACCCCGAGGTACAAGGATTGGCCTTTGCCAAACTTGTTGAACGCCACCGCAGTCCCCGCAGTCTGCGATCCCGGTGGCGGCGGCCCCCAATTGAACCACCGATTGTGAGACAGGTCCTGCACCATGGACGGCAGGCGATAACGCATCACCTCTTCCGCTTGCGTTCTTTTGAGCCGAAGGAATGCTCCTGGCAATCCCACGGTGCCTGCACTGAGCATCTTGGCCAGGGGATGTCCCGCCGACTCCAAGTAGGTCGAAGCAAAATCCGCCGGCCGCGGATTGCCCTGCTCATCATCCGCATATTGGCGCTCCTCGGAAACGTAGTCCACCCCGAAAACTTCCGACAGGGGAAAGTTCGATCGCGGTTGCCGATTCTCATCCAGCAAGCCGCATTTGTAACTCGCCAGCAGCGTCCCGCCCTCGTTAACCCAGTCGCGAATCACCTCGACCTGCGCCGCGGACAACACCTCCACTTCCGGCAGCACCAGAACCTCAAACGGTTTGAGGGTTTCTTTCTGAAGCCGAAAATCCGCCAGAGCTTCCACCGGCCGCCCCGCATAAGTCAGGGTTTCCAGGGCGCCCAGCGTGGAGCGACGGAAATCCACCGGGCGCTTTTCCGCATCCAGATCGTCGCGCGTCGATACACTGTAAAGCATGGCGGTGCTCAGCAGCGGCTGGATCTCCGGCCCCAAGAGGCAATCCACGTTCCGGACGTCCTCCCAGGTCTCTTTGGCCACGGCGAACCAGCGATTGGAAAAACCCTGCCCGTCGATGCCGCCAACCACTGGGGCATCCCCGACAAAAAAGGTTCGCGCGTTTTGAACGATTAAGGCGTCAACCTGCACGCGGGGAATCGAGCCGGGATAAGTGTCCACATACCCGTACTGGGTAAAAACTCCGGCCTGGAAGTATGGACGCCCCCAGCCCCGCATCAGGATTGATCCCAAAGCAATTCCCGTGGGGCAAGGGAGGGGTTCGGCGTAGATGAAGTTGACTTCTTCCATAATGTCGTTCGGGAAGGATTCAGGACCCCCGTTGAGAGAAATCAACAGGTCGGGCCGGTACTTGCGGCCGACGGTGATGATTTCATCAAGCATGTCGGTCATGGTCCGCTTTTGGTGCCATCGATAGCGCCGTTCCCAGCCGTCGCGGGTCTTGAAGCCTTCGCGGTACGGGTCTCCCGGATGGTCCTGGTTCCAGGCCTCCTCCGTATGCTTGCAGAAGCAGAAGGGGCTCCGGCCTCCCCCGTGATACAAAAAGAACTGGATTCCAAAAATGTCGAGGAAAAGCTCCTGCACCTCATATCGACTAAAGATTTCATCCATCATGCTCAAGACATACCGGCGATAGGGAGAGTCCAGGCAGGTCATGTACCAACGCTCCTTCTGTTGCTCTCCTGCCTCGTTAACCCAAGCCCAATCGGGGTGGGTTAGCACACATTGGTTGTTGAACTGCAAGCTGTAGTAAGCCGTCGACGAAATTCCATATTTGCGCGCGAGCGACACTTCCCGTCCGAACAAGTCATAATCCAGATTGGGCTGGCGTACCGCCGAATCACTGGGATACAAGGCGTATCCCCAAGAGCTTTGTGTGTAGAACATCAGGCTTTCGGCGCCGGCATCGCGAGCCGCCTTTACGGCGCCTTCCACATCGATCTGGAAATTTGCCTGGGGCGGGGTGTGAAATTCCCACTCCATCATCCGGTAGGTTCTGGCCGGCGAAATGAGGCCGGCATTCTCGTGGGCAAGGCGCAGTCGAGCAAGGTCAGGATAGTCGCCTTCAGAATTATGAATTGTGAATTGTGAATTAGGAAAAGCTTCCCCCGGCAGAAGCGCCAAGCCTCCACCTCCCGCAACCGCGGCCTTTAAGAGAGTCCGCCGGTCGAGCTTCCAATTTACTTCCTGCTTGTTGGGCATGGTTGAGTCTCCTTTTCCCGAAGCGCAATGATACAGGGAGTTGCGTATCGCCGTTGGGCAGCTCACGCGAGCTTTAGGAAGAGGGCCATATATCGGTCGAGTCTTGGGAGGGCGATATGCGTCTTCCCTTCCCTGGTGGCCAGAGGTAAATCCGCGATCTTTGGCCAAACCACCTGTGCATCTGTAAGTCTCAGCTTCGATGAATTTACCGCAAGGCTGAGCTTGGGCGCTTCCCGGAATTCCCCTCGCGTGATGATTTCGATGGTGTTCAGGACCTGCACTAACACGAACCGGGCGCTACGGTCATAGAAGAATGTTCCATGCACATATTCCGAGAAAGGCTCCAAACGCAGCTCCACGAGGGGATTGGGCACAAGCTGCCGCAGCAAGGCGGCAACCCATTGCCGAACCCAGTAAGGCCGGTCTTTCATTGCCCAAAAAATGGGGGCGCCGATATAGATTGCCTGGCCTTTGCTAAATTTGTTCAGGGTCACGGCGGGTCCGGCGACTTCAGCTCCGGGCGGTGGTGAACCCCAGTTGTACCACTGGTGGTGGGGAATATCTTCGATCATAAAGGGGAGCCGATAACGCATCACCTCTTGCGCGGTTGTCCGTCTCACATGCAGGAAGGAGCCGGGGAGTCCCAGCGTTTTTTTTCCGAACATCGCGGCAAGCGGGTGCCCGGATGATTCCAAATAGGTGGTGATGGCGGCGGGGCGCAGCTCTCCCTTTTCGTCGTAAGCATACTTTCGTTCCTCGCTCGCGAAGTCCACCCCCAGAACCTCGGCCAGCGGGAAATTGGCTCGGGGCTGGTGGTTCTCATCCTTCAGCCCGCATTTGTAGCTCGCCACGAGAGTACCGCCCTCGCGGACCCATTGGGCAATCAGGGTGGCGTGCGCATCAGACAGGCATTCCACTTCCGGGAGCACCAGGGTGTCAAATCGGCGCAGGAGCTCAGGCGCCAAGCGGAATTCCGGCAGACTTTCCACTGGCCGGCCTGAGTAAGTCAGGTTCTCCAGCGCCCCCAAGATCGAATACCGAAAATCCCGGGGACGCTTCTGCGCTGCCATCTCCTGCATGGTGGGTTGACTGTAAAGCGCTGCGGAACTCAAGACGGGTTGCGCACCCGGAAGTAGACAATCCACATTGCGCACGTCGGCGAATGCTTCTCGTGCGCAGTCGAACCATCGCACGGAATAGTTCACGCCATCCACATTCGAAACCAGCGGAGTTTCACCGACAAAGAAAATCCGCGAGTTCTGCACCAGGAGGGCATCCGCTTGAACCCGAAAGGGAGATTCGGGAAGCGAATCGTAGTACGGCGCCATGGTAAAGATGCCCGCTTGATAATCCGGCCGACCCCAGCCGCGCAGGATAATCGACCCCAGGGCGATGCCCGACACGGAAGGAAGGGGTTCCGCGTAAAGGAAAGTCAATCGCCGCTGGATCTCATCAGGGAAGACTTCCGGGCCGCCGTTCAGCGCAACGATGAGCTTTGGATGGTGCTTGTGCGCCGCGGCGATAATCTCATCGAGCATCTCGACCATGGTCCGCTGCTGATGCCACCGGTAGCGCTTCTCCCAACCTTCCCGCGACTCGAACCCTTCGCGGTAATCATCGCCGGGGTGCTCGCGATTCCAGGCATCTTCTGTGTACTTACAGAAACAAAACGGATTGTCTCCCCGACTGTGATAGCGGACGAATTGAATGCCGAAGATGTCGATGAATAATTCATCCACTTGGTATCGCGAGCAGATCTCCTCAATCATGCCAACGGCATACTGCCGGTAAGGGGTGTCGAGACAGGGGGTGTACCAGCGCCCCGGGACGGGTTCTCCTTTTTCATCCACCCAAGCCCAATCCGGGTGCTTCAGCACGATCTGATTGTTGGCCTGTAGACTGTAATACGCCACCGCCGACATGCCGTTCTGAAGCGCCAGTTCCACCTGTTTCCCCAAGAAGTCGTAAGTAAGATTGGGATGACGCACACCCACGTCGCTGGGGTAATGCGCATAACCCCAGTGGTCCTGCGCGTAGAACATTACGGATTCCGTCCCCACGTCCCGCGTCAACTTCATCGCGCCTTCCAGGTCGAAATCGAATCTCCCTTGCGGCGGGAAGTGAAGCGACCACTCCATCATGCGATAGGTCTTATCCGAGGGAATAATGCCTGCCTTCTGATGGGCAAGGCGCAGTTGTGCCAAATCAGGGAAATTACTATCCGCTCCCAGGGCAGTCGCGCGAGCGAGCAGCGCCGAGCCTGCGGCGCTCGCGCCAGCAACCTTCAGGAATGTTCGCCGGTCGGGCCTCCAACCATTGAGTGATTTGTGATTTGCGATTTGTGATTTGCGATTTTCGAAGTCAGCAAATTGATTCATCTTCTCACCTGGCGCTGCCGGGTTAGTAGGTTGGGGAAGTAGTAGCCATTACCTCCGACTTCGAAAGGACGAGCAAGCCCGCGGGGTCGAGGCTGGGCACGCGAACCAGCAGGGCTCCGTCCACTCTTTGAAAAGGCAGATGGCGCGAAGCCACTGGGTCAGGAGTGAGCAGAAAAACTCCCTTCACGCCTTCACCACCATCTACGCGTACCTTAACGTCGAAGCCCGCGCCGGGAGGCGCGCCGGATTTTTCCGCCTGGCCGGGAACCAGCGGAACCAGATAATCACCGTTCGGCGCTTGAAAGAGGTTCGCAGCGACGCCGGAATCGACCTCCAGGGCGTGGGCTTGGAGAACCCACCGCAGATTGCGGAGGTGGATGAACAGGGGGAACCAACGCGCGCCGAAATCTTTCTCCTCGGCAGGAACGGGCTTCGGGATGACGCCGTGAATGAGCATCTCGGCATACGCCTGGGGATTGGCCGGCCCCAGGGAGATAATAGGTTTGCCCGCCAGCCCATAATACTGGATCATTTCCGTCAGGCTGCGGTAATTGGCTTGGCCTCCGCCTTCGGTCATCATGCCATCGGCCAACGACGCGAGCTCCGCGTTGTAGGGGCCATTCCACCAGCAAATCTTGCCTTGCGCGCGAACGGCGCGACATCCTTCGGCGCACAACTCATACAAGTCATGGCCGCCCTGCGCCGCCTCATCGACGAACACTCCATCCACGTCGGGATAAATTTTCAGTTCCCCGCGCAGTTGGTCGAGAATGTATTTGCCCCACGGCCGGTGCACGTCGGCATGCATTTTGACGCTCTCGTACCACTCGGGCATGAATTGGCCATTGGGGAGAACGACGCGGTCCTCGGGAAACTCCGCCGCCGCCCAGGGGGCCCAAGCCTCGGTGGGATTGTAATAGATCAGACCCTTGATGCCGTGACGGTGAAGCCGGACGATGTAATCACGCACCCTGTCGGTGGTCATGGTCGGGAACTCACGGGTTTCAACGAAATCGCGGAGCTCGCGCCACGTCGCGGTGGGAGGAGGGAGTTGGTCGGCGGGAAGGCGCTTCTTGAGAAAATGCCAGGCATCATCACAAAAGGGCACAAAGGGCTCGCGGTCGGGCACGTACATTCCATATAAGGGCGGCGTGAAATGTATTTCCACCACGCGCGTCCCTTGCGCATGCCACTCGGCGAGCTTGTCGTCAGGAGGCGTTCCCATGGTGTAGAGGAAGGGACCGTCCAACTCCGCCACGTCAGGGTTCCTGGGCTCGAACACCAGGGGAAACAGGGCCAGGGCTTCCGCCAAGGCAGGCCGCCAGTCGCCCGCGGTCACCGCGAGATAAATGCGCCGCACTGCCCTTTCGCCAGCTTTGAGGTCAAGGTCCGGAAAGAGCAGGGTGACCGTGGTCTCTTCCTTCGATCGGGCAGCGGTAAGCACGAGGTTGGGGACAGGCGCGGTGAGGTCGCCCAAAAGTGTGACCCCCCAATCCGCCTTCGTGGAATAGATGGAGGTCAAGGGCAGCGCCATGGTAATTCCCGGCCGCAAGTCCCTCCCGGCGCTGTAGGTGTACACAACCGCAGGCGCAGCAGGCTCCAGGACAACGTGGGGATCGGAGCCCGCCGGAAAGAATACGTGGTCAGCCTCGGGACTCAACGGCAGGATCATCTCCAACTGAATCTCTCGCGCTTGCGACACCAGGCTCTGAACTGCGAAAGTAATGTCTGCATCGGGGCGCTTTCCATAAGTGACCATGATTTGGAGATGCTGCGCCTGCCAGTCGAGGGTCCATTCCCCCGACCCCGTCTGGTGCAGGGGCGGCACCGGGATCATCCCCTCGGATGATCTGAGAAACAAACGGCAGGGAGCGGCGAGGATTCCCCCCGCGGGGCCCTGCTTCGCCTCGATTTGTGCCGGCAGGCCGTCTGCACCCACGCGTAGGGTGATTTCTTTTTGGACAACGGGTGCTGGGTTCGTAATCGCTGTTTGAGCGCTTGCGGAGCCGACGCGTACGATCATCACAATATTCAGGAGAGTCAGAAAAGCCGATGTTTCTTTTGGCCACTTATTCATCAAAGTCCAGCCCCCCCTTGGTGAAAAATAAACCCTTGTAGGCGTTTTGGTTGATCGCAGAGCTGCGCTCTGCCCCAGCCGCCGGGAGGCATTTTAGTTGATTGCGGCACTTCGAAGCAGAAAAAAAGGGGCCAATTCCCCGGGAGGGAATCGGCCCCGAAATCTAACGAACAGCCATCCAAGAAGCTATCAGAAATCTCTTACCGTAACTCGACTCTGTTGACTGGAAAACCTGGGGGGAATTGCTTGATCCCCCCAAGTTTCCTGGTTGATGGTGGTTAGAAGTAGAGGCGGAGGCCCATAGACATCTGGCGCGCGCCGTCTGCCGGGCCCGTCGCCCGTCCGAAGTTGATGCTGTTGATGGAGCTGGAAGTGTTGCTGCCGCTGGTGATGCCGCCAAAGCCCGTCCGTTGGAAGGGGTTAGCCACATACAGTGTGTACCGGAGGGTAACTTTGCCTTCTCCATAGATGCCAATCAACTTGTTGAGCGAGATGGCCTCATACCGATACCACGGTTGGCGGTACTGATTCTGGTAGATGGCGGCGTTGCCCAGCGTGCCGAGAGGCGCCTGAACGAAAGCAGCGCTGCCGGTGACGCCGAGGGGGTTGGTGGCGGTGATGGCGGCGGCACTGGTGGAGGGGTTGAACCAGCGGATGCTGGGATTGTCAGGATCCAGCGAACTATCGGGAATGCGGTTCCTGATCGGGGCTCCCGTGAAGTTCGCCTTGGTAATTTGCCAGCCCATGTAGGTACCGAGGTAGTTGGTTGGGCTGACAAGCTCGACCAGAGTGCCGGTGCGATACTGTCCCAAGCCCGCCAGCGTCCAACCGCCCAAGAAACCGTTGACGATCGGATTGACGGAACTGAGGAATTTCTTTCCCCGGCCGAAGGGCAGTTGATAGCTCCCGGTATAGTTGATATTGTTCGGTATATCCGCGTTCGCGAACGACTTGTTGTCACCAGGGTTGTTTGGATCCTGATTCGCCTGAACACCGTGGTACTCTCCAAAAATCTGCATACCACTATCGTTGTCGAGGTTTTTCGAGCGCACGTAGCTGGTCTCCAGGTTCAGATCGCCGAAACGATGCTCGACGAGGAGCACGATAGAATCGTAGGATATCCAGCCGTTACCATCGTTTGTATTCTCGATTTCCCCCATCTGTGGGAAAACGCGGAGAGCCTGAAAGAGTGTGTCGCCTGCTCCCCAGCCCGTGGTCCAGCAAGTGGTCCATCCCGCGCAAGTGGGGTTTTTGCTGTTGAGCCCCGATGGAGCGTAATAGCCGAGCCCATTTAGCTCCGGACCTTGCACTGCGTTGTCAAACCTCCAAGAAAGCAGGTTGGTTCCTGCCGGAACCGTAAATGCAGTCCCGGCCGGGGTGGTGCCCGATAGAGCGGCCGGGGTGTTCATGAGAGTCACGTCGCTGGCCGGCAGCGTATTGAGGTTGTCACCGGTGATGCCGTTGTGGGTCCGCTGGCCTTGATAGCCAAGCTGGAAGAGCCAGCCCTTGTACTGGTGCTGGAGCGTCATGTTCATATCGTAGATGCGTGGCGCATAGCCCCATTTCGGGCCCATGTAAACGGGCGACCCCGCGCCGAAGTTATCGACGCCGGGAATCTGCTGCGCGCCGGCAAAGCCGGCTTGCGGGTAGACGCCGGGGGTGCCGTTGGGGTTCTTGTCCCATTGGAACGCCGGATCGAAACCGTCGCCGGGCTGGGAGAAGGTGCCGCCGCCGTAACCGTTCGTGCATCCGCAATCGCCATTGCCTTCACCCTCATAAATGAGACCGAAGGCGCCGCGAAGGACCGTATCAGGTCTTATCTGCCAAGCGAAGCCCAAGCGGGGCCCGAGGTCCGTGAAGTCGGTGGGATAGGGGCGGAGCGAGCCGGTATGACCCGGACCAACGCCCATGAAGATCATGGCGCCCGGAAGATTGCCGGCCGCCGGGTTGATCGCCGATGTACTGAACGCCGAATAGGTCCCGTTCACGTAGTGCCAATTGATGGGCACCTCGTAACGGAGACCCAAATTGAACGTCAGGTTCGGTTTAATTTTCCAAGTGTCCTGGAAATACCCCGCTGTATAGGCATACCGGATATTCGCATCAAAGATGGGCAGCGCGCCTTGACTCGCGGAGGTGGGATCGCCCAGCAGGAAGCCGGCAAAGGAATCACCTCCGAGGGTGGTAGTTCCAGGAATATTTGTACTCGCTGAATACGCGGTCGTGGAATTGGTGAAATTGTAGGTTCCATTGGTGCTGGACCAGTCGTCATTTAGGGTGGCGGAACGGCGAACCGTCCAGCCCATCTTGAATTCGTGCTTGTTACGGGTCCAAGTGAGGTCCTGCCCTTCCATAATGATGTGGTTACGCTGGCCGCCTTTGTTGACTTTGCCCTGGTTCATGCCCCAGGCCGTGTAGGAAGTAGCACCCCCGGAAAAATTCACTATGGGCGTGGCGTCGGCGTTGGTCCCGCAGGGAAGTTCGGTGAAGCCCACCTTGCAGCCAAAGCCGTTCTGCAAGGGGTTCAGCCACTCCTGATTGTCGAAGTCGCCGCTCCAGTAGGTGTGGAGGACCACATGGGGGGTGGCCACCCAGTCCCAACTGGCGCGGAACTGATGCGGGTCGGTGGTGCTTAACAGCCCGTTGCTGAGCGGGCCGGGAAGATATTGCACCAAATTACTCGGCTCAAACCGGTGCGTCTCGAAGAACGAAATGTGGCTTTTGGTTCCAAGGGAGTGATCGATCTTGATCGACCAATCCTTATCCGTGATGACGGTCGTCTGGTTGAAATAGTAGTCGCCCGTCGGGCTAGCCCCACTGCCCGAATTGGGGGCGATGCCAGCCCCGTTGATGCCTTGTGAGATAAAGTTGTTGGAGATGGTGCTAAAGCGGCCGGTGGGAATGATGTTGTAAGCGCCGGCCGAACCAAACGGCGTGCGCAACCCACCGACGGTGGCGATGGCGGGGTCGTAGATGTATGGAGTGGTGGTTCCATAAATACCCTGGAAGTTGCCTTGCAGTTCCGCGGCTGTGGGTACGCTCTCGCCCGTGTTCTGGGCCACCACTGCCGGCTGCCAATAACCTTCCCACGTGAAGAACCAGAAGGTTTTGTTCCGCCCATCGTAAACATGAGGAATGTAAACTGGGCCGCCGGCCGAACCGCCTTCATCGTTGTAACGCAACTTGGGACGGCAGGCATAGGTCTGGACCGCGCCGAAACACTTAAAGTTCGCCGCGGTGGTGTTCTGATTGCCCGACCACGAGTTGGCATTGAAGATTTGCCGTTCAAAGTTAAAGAACATGGAACCGTGAACATCGTTGGTCCCGGACTTGGTGGTGAAAAATTCGAAGCCGCCGCCCGTCCGGCCATACTCCGCCGTCGCGCCGGAGGTAACGACCTTGGTTTCGCTGTAGGGCTCCATGCCGGGGAAATAGAACGAAATGCCGCCGGATTCGGGACTGACGATGCTGCCGCCGTCAATCATCACTTCCGCGGCCCGGCCTACACTACCATTGAAGGTTTGTTGATCGTTGCTCTGAACGTTGGGCATATATCCGATGAAAGAATTCGCCAGGCGCATGCTGCCGCCAAACCATACCGGCAACGAATCCAGCGTCTGCGGGCTCATGTTCATGCCGACGGTGGCATTGTTGATGGTCAGCACAGGCGCTTGCCCTTTCACTTCCACCTGTTGCTGAACCGTGCCCAGCTCGAGCGTGATGTTAATGGTCTCACTCAGTGCGAGGCGAACTTCAATTCCTTCGCGGAGGAAGGTTTTGAATCCCGCCTGCTTGACGGTGATCGTGTAAGGACCTGGCGGAAGGAGGGGAAAGGCGTACAAACCGGCTCCGGACGTTTGTACGTTGGTCATGACCCCGGTCTGTACGTTTGTTGCGATTACCGTGGCCGCCGGGACTACTCCCCCGTTTTGGTCGGTGACGGTTCCGTCTATGGAACCGCCCATTTGCGCCAGCGCCGCGATCGGCAGGGCGCAGAGGAACACCATGATCGTGCAAAGGTGTCTCACTGATTTCATATGCAGATTCTCCTCTCGATTTTCAATTCGAAAACGAACAAACCTGCCGTCAAGCCATTCGGGCAGGGTGTCGAGGTGGGACGGGTTCCAAACACAAAGTGACGAGGTGAAAGGGTTGGAGATTTCTCCGACTGCCCCTCCAATAGTGGGGCGCGGCCGATAGCCGGATTCTGGTAAGTGCGGTGTTGGGAAAGATGAAGTGGAGTTTGGCCGTGAAGCCCCCGAGCGGCCTCAACCGAAGAGGACTCAGGGGGAGCGAAAAATCTCATGCACTGCATGGATTGCATTCTCTTGGGCTCGTCTTGACCCGAGCAGAAGCCCGCGTCATCGCTTACTTGGTGTGTGGAAAGGGATCCGCGTGTGGTTTCAATTGCCAACGTGCCTTCCTTCCGCCACCCTTAGAAGCACGGCGCCCACAAAGGCATAATCGTGCTCGGCCAATACTTCGGCCTCCCATGTATTTTGTTGCTTGGACCCCTTCTTCGAAACCAGACGCAAAGGCGTGCAATCACCAAAGAATCCACAATTCGTGGAATTCAAATTTGAGACCAGACGCTAAGCCGTGCAGTGACTACCTAATGGAAATCCACAACCACGTTCTTCACGGTCATCCGCGGTACACAGCAGGCCGCAAATTCAGCCCTTATGACCAGTTTCGACTGTGTATCCCAAAGCCGCAAAAAGTTAACGGGTGCGGATCAGCGGAGACAAGGTTACAACTGCATGAATCGAATGTCAACAAGAAAATCGACAAAGTTAAGCAAACTTTACCCACGTTCTCCCTGCCCCAGTGCTCCATTAGTTCGGTCCTGTCATGACTCGAGCATAAGCTCGGGCCATAGCTTGCTTGGCGTGTGGAAAGGGATCCTCGCATGGCTTTAACTGCCAACCCGCTTTAACTCCGCCACACTTAGAAGCACGGCGCCAACAAAGGCAAAACCCTGCCCGGCCAGAATTTCAGCCTCCCAGCTCTTTTTTTATCTTGAATAGACCTAAATCGAGACCAGACGCTAAGGATTGCAGTGCCCGTTATAAGGCGCAAGTTCTTCTCTGTGACAAAACATAAATGACTACTGAGCGGGCGTAACGGTAGCACCAGAGAATATGCTTGTCAAGGCAATTTTTTAACGCTATAAATGCAGCTTGTAGCGCTAACCGCATGCGATGTTGCCAAGGGTGCTGTGGGAGGGGGATTACGCTTAGGGCCGAGGCGCTTGAGCGGCATTGACTGGGAGGGTTAATGTGCCCGTCCGAATGAAGGACATTGCTGCAGAATTGGGCGTGTCATTGATGACCGTTTCCAAGGCACTGCGAAATCATAGTGATGTCGCCGAAGAAACCCGCCATCGAGTTAACCAGCGCGCTCGCGAGCTAAGGTACGAACCCAATCTCATCGCCCGCAGCCTCGCCGGCCATCGTAGCTTCTTGATCGGGCTGGTTGTGCCCGACCTGATGCAGTCCTTCTTCGCGGAGGTCGCCAACGGTGTCGACCGCAAGGTTGGACCGTTAGGATATCAGATAGCGATTTGCAGTTCCGGTGGCAACGTGGAGACAGAATTACGCCAGATCAAACTTCTGTTGGCGCGCAAGGTTGACGGCCTGCTTATCGCCTCCGCCGCGCCGCACGCGAGCCCTGCGTTGGTCGAACTGCTGGGGGGGCACAGAGCGCCTTACGTACTCGTCGATCGCATGATTCCGAATGTGAAGGCCAATTATGTGGGAGTGAAAGACGACAAAGCTGGTTCTTTGGCCACCGAGCACCTCATCGAGCAGGGCTGCACCCGCATCGCCCACCTTTGCGGGCCCATGGTCTCGACAGGAAAGGGAAGACTGCGTGGCTACCGTCGGGCCTTGGCGAAACACGGGTTGAAGGTCCCGCCCCAGTATGTCATCAGCGGGGGACATCAGATTGCTACCGGCTATGCTGCCATGCAGCGCCTGCTGCAATTAAAACCTCAACCCGATGGGGTCTTCTGCTACAACGATCCGGTGGCCGCCGGCGCCATGAAGGCCATCCTGGAAGCTGGCCTGGACATACCCGGGGAAATTGCCGTAGTGGGTGCGGGTGATCTCCGTTACTCTGACCTGCTGAGCGTACCGCTTTCGACTATTAACTACAGCACCTCCCAGATCGGTGAAAGCTCAGCGGAACTTCTGCTCGCTTGTATAGAATCCAAGACCCCGCTGCCGCCGAAGCGCATATATTTCACGCCGCGACTGGTAGTGCGGGAGTCCAGCCTGCGTCGCCCATCCCCCGCGCGTTACGCAAAGGATGCAAGTTTGCAAGCTTCCCTGCGTCGCGCCTCCTGAGGGCATGAAGCAACTCTGCGTATGCCGGAACGGGTCAGTGCTTTTCGTTAATGTCGCGTGCCCGGACATATCGTCCTCCTCCCAATGAATTCCTTGGAACACCTTGTGGCAAGGAAGGTGCTAAGCAACGATGGAAGGAGTGTGAAATAGAATACAGAGCTAGACGGAACATCCATTTTTCTCTTGACAAAGCCTAGTCGTGTGTGTATACTCAATGCGGAAGTTCGTGCCCGCGATGAAGGGCTGTGCACATGCCCAGGATGGAAAGTCCCAATCTCCGCCCAGCGTGGCGATTTCGTCACATCTCAAACAAACAAAAGGCATATACGGGGAAAGGCCCAGAAAAAAAGATGTTAATTTATGACGTTCAAAGCCGTTATGTGTATGAAAACAAAGAAAATTGTGACAAAATGCCCGCTGAAATATCGGACATTTAAGGCAAAGTGAAGTCGATTTTGCAGAAAATTGCGGATTTGAATGGACAAATTGGTCATTTGCGATCAATACCCGGCAGAACACTGACGTTAAGATGGTCAGAGATGAGGTCCTTCACGGCTTGCGATAATAGCCCGTCATTTGTCACAAGGACCACCCTGCATAGCTTGGATTCCTTTAGGGAGTCGGCAACAAGCTGAGAAAGTGATTCGGCTTTATGGATCGGCGAAATTTCTTGAAAAAGACCGGGGTGTTGGCCACAGCTTGGACGTCCGGGGCGGGTTTTGGCCCCATCCTCATGCCCCTGCGACTGTCCGCCTCTGAAGGCGGCAGTGTAGATGACAACCCCAACCTTGCTGACGCCAGAATGGGGGCCACGCCAAGCGCCTCCTCGGTCAGCAAGGCAACCCCCTTTAGCTACGTCCCAACCAGGGTATTTGGCGACGACCTGAATACCAACTGGGAAACCGATCAGGAGACCCGCGGCGCTTGGCTGGAAGTCAATTATCCGGAAGAAAAAACCGTAGGTGAAATCTGGCTTCTGGTCAAACCCCTCCCCTACGAGATCGTTTTTGACCCCTACACACGCGGGGGGAAGATGCAGACACCTCGTAGGGTGACCTGTTCGCTGAGCGGGGGCGCCTCGGTCAGCGCCGAACTCAGCCAGTCCGGGAATTTTCAGATCATCGCCTTCCCTCAGCCCCAAAAGACCAAATCCGTTCGCATCACCATTGACGAGGTATGGCCGGAAGAGGGCCGCGAGGGAACGGGCCTCGGCAAGGTGCGAATCTATGCGCGGCCTCACCTCCGTACGTTCGATCTCTCCGTCTACAATATGTTCGACGCCCACGATGGCATGCCCGTCCGATCCGCCACTCTCGCGGCGATCAACCCCGGCGAGGAAGTTCGGGGCGCCCGATTGCAAATTTCGCGCGAGGGAAAGATCCTGATGACCATTCCGCTCGACGGCCTGCCGGCCCGGTCCGTCCTTCGTCAAAATATCTGGATTCCCTCCCCTTATGAAGACCAGGATTTCGAGTTCAACATCAGCGATAGTCAGTCCGCGTTTTCCGCCACCCGCATGCTGCACCTCCCGGCCTATCATTCCTACTTTGATGGTGGGACGTTCGACCTTCTGGCAACGAATCACAACGACCTCGGCTGGCTCGACACGCAAAAGGCCACTGCGGATTACCGCTCGGCGGAGTTGATCCTGCCGGCGATGGAGATCATGAAGAAGTACCCGGACTTCCGCTACTCGATGGAATCGGTCGTTTACCTCACCGAGTTCCTGGAGCGGCACCCGGAAAAACGGGAGGAGATGGCCCAGTTAATGCGCGAACGCAAGTTCGTGTGGGGAGCGAGCTACGTTCAGAACCTGGAAGGACATGTCGGTCCGGAGAAACTGGTGCGGCAGTTTTACCTGGGACGGCGATGGCTGAGAAAGAACTTTCCCGGCTGCGATACCGTTCACTACTGCAAAACCGACCCACCGACCATGACCTTGCAGATGCCGCAGATCCTCAGCAAAGCGGGTGTGAAGTACGTTCTGCAAGGGCGTTTCCCCTGGGGTTTCTATAATTGGGAGAGTCCGGACGGATCAAGGATTTTTGTTTTTGCCATCCGCTACGCCAATCCGCTGATCAATCCCAAGGACAACCAGGGATGGTTGCAATACGCCGCCGAGCGCGAAGATTACTATGGTTCCCACAAACTTCCACCCCAAATGATCTTTGATTTCAATTCGGATTACCTCCCGCCCCCGGTCTCCCTCCCACCTTACGTGCATGAGCAGAACGCGGCGATGAAGCGGTTTGCGGAAGCGTGGAATAAGCACTATCGCGGACAGCCCAGCCGGCAGATCAAGCCTCCGCTCCTGCGGTTTGTGGAGGCGGAAGAGACGCTGGAGGAGTTCACACGTAAGGAACCCAACGTCACGACGGTCAAAGGCGATTGGCCGCTAAATTGGGCCTACTACGATGAGCCGGGGCACCGCACGGGCTTACTCGCTGGGCGCGAGGGTCAGAACCGCATTCTGGCAGCGGAGCGATTGTTCGCAGGTTTGATGCAGACCAGCAAGTCCGTGGCGTATCCCACCAAGACCTTCGAAGATGCCTGGAAGGCGAACTGTTGGCCGGACCACGGCTGGGGCGGGAACAAGGGGACGGAAACCGACCGCGTCTACGTTGAGTCGTACGAGAAATCGCGTGATTTGGCGGACAAGCTGCTGATAAGCGCGTCCGATCACTTGGCACGGAGTGTTCCAAGAGAGCCTGCTAAACATGCCACTTTGGTCGTCTACAACTCGCTTTCCTGGAGGCGGACGGACGTGGTGCGATGCCGCGTACCGAAGCCTGTTGTGTCATCCTTTACTCTGCACGAGTCGAACGGCAAGAGAATCCCCTACCAGCTCGTGAGAGAGCCCTCAGAGGGCGAGGATTGGGAAATCGTCTTTATCGCCGAGGATGTGCCGTCCGTAGGTTACAAAAGTTATTACTGCCAGCATTTGGATTTGGGCCACCCGCCGGTGCCAAAGCTCACCAGCAATACTCTCGAAAACGATTCGCTCCGCGCCGTGATTGGCCCCGGCGGCCTCACCAGCCTCTACGACAAGCGCCTGAACCAGGAAATGCTGAAAACCGACAAGTTCTTTGGCGGCGAAGTTTTGCAGTTCACGGCCCCGGGTTACGGCTGGGATGATCCCGAGAATGTCACCACTGAGGACTTCGATAAGACCAGCCATCACGACTTCCGCGCTATGAGCTCGCAGCGCGGGTGGGTTTTCAGCGCTGCCTCGTACGAGGCGCAGTTCGCACACTTCCGCTTGGGGCAAACGTTCCGCCTTTTTCCGTCGCTCGACCGGGTGGAAATTGACGTGGATATCCGCAACTGGGATGGCCCCCAAGCGCGCGAATTGCGCGTGGCGTTTCCGATCAACTTACCGCAGGATTTCCGGCTGAGCTACGAGGTGCCGTTTGGCACGGTGGAGATGGGGAAGGATGAACTCGACTTCTCCCTCCTGCCGCCTCGCGTTCGTTGCCAGTTTTCCTCCCGGGTCTATGGTGGGGACTGGCCGCTGCCCTTCCGCGAGGCCATCAATTGGATTGACGCTTCCTCCGACCGTTATCAGAAGTTTGGGTGCCTGGCCGCTTCCAACTGTACCGTCCATCTCTTCGCCGACCAGACAGACAATCCGGCGGCATATCCCGTGCTCCAGCACGTGCTGCTCTCCACACGCAAGAGCCAGGCGTGGGACCCCGTCTACTGGTTTACCCAGGAGGGAAACCACAGCTTTCGGATGGCGTTGTACCCTCACAGCGGTGGATGGCGCGAGCGCTATCACGAAGGGGTCGCTTTCAATTTCCCGCTCCTGGCCTTTGTGGCGCCAGGGAAAGCCAGTGAAGGCAAATCCCTGCCGTCATCGGGAGAATTTCTGCGCCTCGAACCCAGCAACCTCGTCATGACCGCACTGAAGAAGAGTGAAGACGACGATTCCCTGGCCTTGCGATTTTACGAAGCCGAGGGGCGATTCACCCGCGCCCGCGTGCGCCTTGCGCAGCCGCTGCGGAGGGCGTGGCAGACCAACCTGATTGAGGAGGAGCCCAAGCCCGTCTCGATCAACCCTCAGGGCGTCCTGGAACTCGATATCAAGCCTTGGGAGATCGTGACCCTGAAGCTCGCGATGTGAATCGTCCTGGAGCGGCAGGTAACGCCCATCCGGGCGCCAGCCGAGCGCCTGGATGCCGCGGCCTGTTTAACCCCGTCCTCCCGTCAGTTCCCAAAATGCGCCCCATCTACCTGCACCTTAATGTGGCGTGGATGGCCATCAATGGGGCTACAATGGTGCGGGCAACGCGCGAGAGACATGCTTCAGCACAATATTTCATGGCGAGGAGACGAATGAAGAGTCGAAGAGAGTTCTTAAAGCACGGAGCCGCGGTGATGGCGGCGCTGCCCGTCGCGACTTTCCCGAAGGCCCTGGCTGGCGAAGGAAATCCTGGGCGGGCGATGGATGCAGAGAGCGGTGGCCCCGATCCTGAGCCGCTCGCGGGGCCCAAGATCGAAGACATTAGCGGCAGGATGGGACCTGTGATCCAACTGCCCGATGGAAGATTTCTCGCCGTTTATCCGGAAGGGCGGCGGACGAAGGAGTGGGATGACACCACGATTCCCGAATACATGTTCGGCCGCTTTTCGCCCGATGGCTTGGGTGAATGGAGTGAGCGCCAAGTGTTGTTCGCTTTCCCCCCGGGACCCGGAGCAGCGGGCATGGGCATCACCTCCGGAGGAGCGCTACCTCTCACCACGCGCGACGGCGCGGTCCATCTTTTTGGTTTGCGCTTCACGGATTGGCCGAAAGGCCCCAAGCCCAAGGCGAGCGAAGTGGTGAAGGGGCATTGCCACCTTTGGCACACCACCTCGCGCGACAATGGCAAGAGCTGGGAACCGCTTCGGGAGATTGATTATGGTCACACTTATACCGGAGCACTCAACTCGTCGGTCGAACTAAAATCGGGCCGGATCCTTGTGGCGCTTTCCTACCACTCCCCCACTCGTTCCACGGGATTCTTTGTAAGTTACGTGGTTTTCTCCGACGACGGAGGCAAGACTTGGAAGAATTGCCGGAGCGATGTAACCGTGGATTGCGGCGGGAAAGCGGGAGAGTCCGGCGCGTGCGAGCCGGTCCTGATGGAACTTGAAGATCACCGCGTCTGGATGATTATCCGGACACAGACCGGCTTTCTCTTTGAGTCGTTTTCAGAGGATGGAGGGGAAACCTGGAATCCGGCCCGGCGCACGATTTTCCGCGCCTCAAATGCTCCCGCGGGCGTCTTGCGATTAAGGGACGGGCGCCTGGTGCTGGCATGGAACAACGAATTCGGCATCCCTTTTCGAGATGGAATCAGCTACTCGCGTCAATCGCTGGTGTTGGCCATCCAGGACGGCGGGATGTGGAAGGGCTACCGCGAACTGGCCACGTTCGGCCCCGGCGATAACCTCGATGGTTACGGCGGAATGCGCTATCCCTATCTGGTGCAGACTCCCGATGACCATATCCTCGTTGCCTATTCAGAGGATGGCCGGGCGAGCCGGAAGAAGGAGCAGTTTCGCGCCTTCGTCGATTACCGACTGGTGCGCGTCGATCCCCGCTGGCTCTTGGAAACGGGCGCCCGGGAGGATTTCTCGCAAGGCTCAGCACGCCTGCAATTGGCGGCGACGAGCGGAGTCGAGATTCTGACGGGCCCGGAAGGCAAACCGGCGTTAAGGATCACCAAACCACGCGCCGACATGCCCAGCGGTTTATGTTGGAACTTCATCTTCGCACGAAAAGGAAGCGTTAAGGTTCGATTGCGCACCGAGCCGGGATTTGCAGGGGTTTACTTTGCCCTAGCGGAAACCTTTCTTACCCCCTCCAACAACGGGGGCGGTCACTTTCGCGGGATGATCGATGCGGATGGAAAGGTGAAGGCGCAATACGTTTGCGGACTTCCCTATGAGGATTCGAGCACGGTGCAGTGGGGAGTGGATGAGAACCGCAAATTCCAGTTGGAGCCAAGCGAAGTTCACGAACTTATATTGGAGTGGAACTGCGACGACAATGTGGGCGCCATCAAGCTGGACGGCCATTACACGATGAATTTGGCGGGGTTGGAAATGGCGCGAGGGATTTGTTATCTCCGCCTCTTTTCTGCCGCCAACAGCACCGACACGAATGGCCTTTGGGTGCTCAGCTTCGAAAGCCAGTCACAGCCCTGAACGCTGGCGGGTGGACCTGCACGCGGAGACGGTCATCATTTCACATCAGCCACGGTAAGTCTTTTCTGCCACAGAAAAAGCGCCTTTGGTATAGAAGTCACCATGCACAACCAAGAACCCGAGGTCTCCTATGAAGAAGGTCGGCATTCTACTGCTCATGCTTTTCCCTTTGCGTGCGGCCCAGTCCACGCCTCCTCAGCGGCTTGGAGGATGCTCCGTCTCGTCCGTCCGGGCCGGCGTGGTTACGCTGGTTTGCCGGAATGATACCCATGTGCGTTTGCAGGCTGTGACGCCAGCAATGCTTCGAGTGCGTGCTTCGACCAGCAGCCAGTTTCCGGAGTCTCTCCCCGAGCGTTGGGGATTCGTAAATGACAAGTGGCCAGCTTTCCCTATCAAAACAAAAACTACGGCAGAAGCTGCGTGGATCGAGACGCCCAGCGTGAAAATTCGGGTCGACCTTCAGCAGTTTGGCCTGACGATTAGAGATGGCGCGGGGCATGACGTCTTCAAGCAAACGGGATTGGACTGTGGTGACACCCATGCACTGCAAGTGGAAATGGGCGCGGACGAACACTTCTACGGCCTGGGCTTCCAAAGAATCGCGTTGGATGTTCGCGGGCACAAACTGGATTGGTGGCGGGAGATGCGGTGGAAGGAGGCGACTGTCCCATTTTTCATGAGCACGCGCGGCTACGGGTTTTACTCCAACAACACGTGGCGGCACACCTTCGATTTCACCGGCCACGACGCGAGTTACTCCGTCTCTGCCCTCGGCGGGGAACCGGATTACTTCGTGATCTACGGTCCAAATTTTAAAACCATTCTGGACCATTACACCGACCTGACAGGAAAACCCCTGCTCGCGCCTCGGTGGGCCTTGGGCATCGGTTATGAGGCGCGGTACCTGGAAGATCAGAAGGGCGTGCTGTCCATCGCTGAGAGATTCCGCCGCGAAGACATTCCCATCGACTGGATCGGGTTGGAGCCCGGGTGGGAAGACGTTCCCTACTCCATGAACTGGGTGTGGAGTGCCAAGCGCTTCCCCGATCCCGAGGGGATGATCAAATCGCTCGCCGCGATGGGAATCAAGATGGGCCTGTGGGAATCGGGGAAGGCGCCCAAGACCGGTTACACGGACCCGGAGGCGCGCCAGAAGTGGTATGCCCCGAGGATTCAAGGGGCCATCGATAAAGGGATCAAGTTCTTCAAGCAGGATGATCCATACCCCCGGATGATCCAAAGCACGGAATGGCTTCCGCCGGAGTTGAACTCCGCACTGCGGGCCTCCGGAACGTTTTCGGCAGGCGAAATGACCAATGTGACGAACTCGCTGTACAGCCAGACTGCCATGGAAGAGTACACGCGAGTGACGGGCGAACGCGCCATGATCATGTTCAACGGCTACAACTCGTCGATTGCCTCGCAGCGCTGGCCGTTCACCTGGGAGGCTGACTTCCCGCTGGGCGGGGGGGCGCTGAACGCGAGCCTTTCCGGACATTCGCTGGTCAGCACGCGCGACCGCAATGAAGTACCCGATGGGATTCACGTTGGGTACCTGGCTCCATTTTCTTATCTCGAGTCATGGGCATACTACAAGGAACCCTGGTTCTACTCGGAAGACCTATTGGATATGAACCGCTTCTACGTGAAGCTCCGATATAGGTTGCTGCCATACTTGTACTCGTCAGTTCACCAATCGGCGGAATCGGGACTTCCGGTGATGCGGCCGATGGTTCTGGATTACCAGGACGATCCGCAGGCACAACAAGTGGAGTCACAGTTTCTGCTGGGGGACTGGCTACTGGTGGGCTCGGCACGCCCCACGCTGGTCAGCGGCGCGGAGACGTCCCAAATGGGAGTTGGTGCGCAGGTAACGGACAATCATGCGAAAGTGTACTTGCCCATAGGAAAATGGTACGACTTCTGGACTGGTCGACGCCTGGAAAGCAAAGGCGAGTGGCAGACGGCAGAATGGCCTCCCTATGCAGGTGGACCGCTCCTCGTGAAAGGCGGCGCCATCATCACCATGGGACCGGTTACCGCATTCGTAGATCAGGAACCTCTAGAGGTGATCCGGCTGGACATCTATCCGGCGGGTGAGTCGCAGTTCGAGGCGTATGAGGACGATGGTCGGACTTATGAATATCAGAAGGGCGCCTTCGCCATCACGAAACTGAAAGTCGACGAAAGTCGCGAGGCGATGGATATCAACATTGGGGCGCGGCGGGGCACCTACAATGAAATGCCGAAGCGGCGGGCGTACCTGATGAGCGTTCACCTTGCGCTCCGGCCCGTAACCGTATCGCGGCGGGGACAAACACTAGAGGAGCACGGGTCCCTGGAAGCATTGGTTGGGAATTCCGGCCTTTGCGGTTGGTACTACGACGAGGAAAAGCACATCGTCTGGGTCAAGGCGATGACGGGGTGGCGCTATGGGGCCGATAGTCGCGGCCCGCAGAATGACCCAGAGCAGGACACGGCTTACTGGGATGAAGGAGCATCCGGGGAAAATGCCGGCTACCCGATACGGATCGCACTCCCGCAGATCGTGGTGACGACGCAGGAAGCGGCGTTGGCAACAGGAAGCCGCACTCGGGTGCGCGCCGCCATCACCGATCCGCGCCGTGGCGAGGTTGTCTCTCGCTCCGGAGTCCCAGTGAAATTCACGATAGCAGGGCCAGCTTCATTCGGCGGCAGGGCCCCCACAGTCATCAGCAAAAACGGGATCGCTGAAATTGATTTGCTGGCAAGCATGACGCCGGGGAAAATCACGGTTAACGCGAGCGCAACGAACATGGCGGGAAGCGAAGCCACGCTGAACGTCTACGGGCCGCCGGCGCGATTGAAGCTCGAACTTCGGCAGGCACAGATTTTGGCCGATGGCCGGAGCAGCGCTGGAGTGCGAGTGACGCTGCTCGACGCCGCGGGACAACGAGTGATGAACGCGGCGCAAGCGGTGCAACTCAGCCTCGAGGGCGAAGGTGCTCTGGAGTGCGCGGCCGCGGCTTGTTCGATTCTATCGCGGGAAGGAGCGTTGGAAACGAGGGTGACTTCAACAAATGTGCCGGGCCGGGTGCGGATTCACGCCCGCGCCGAGGGCCTCGAACCCGCCGAGGCGGCGCTCGATACGGTGCGAGGAAAGTTCCGGCTGCAAGCAAGCCCGCCGGAGAGGATCAAACTTGTCTCCGATGGCTCGTGGTTGAAATACCGGGTGAATATCTACGCAAGCATCGAGGCCGACGGGAAAATCATTCGCAACGCAACCAACACCGTCCATCTGCACATCACCGGACCGCCAGGATCAACGCCACCGCCGGATCGGGAAGCGAAGGCGGTCAATGGCATTGCAACATTCAGTGACATCGGATTCGAGCCGCCGGCGAAGTACATTTTCCACGTCAGCAGCGACGGCGTTGAGCCCGCCGATATCCCTATTTACTGAGGCGGCCGGACCATTCTTCCCGGTCCGCATTCAGAAGCAGAATTTCAGGCCGCGGAAAATTTAATGGTCTGCTTCAGAGGGGTGAAACCGGTCAAGTATATGCTAAGTCCCTCCAGTCGTGGTTGGGCGCCGCGCAATTGCGTCCAGGTGTGGCGCCGGAAGCCCGGGCCAATTCGCACCCGGCTTCCGGCAAGTTCATAAGTCGCGAAGCCCTCGCCAAGAATAAAGGCGTTGGATTGGTTCGCGACGGCCGTCAGCGCATCACCGGTGAGCTTCCCGCCCGGCCGAAGATTGATTTCCACGGCTAGGGGGACTTCATCCATTCCGGAAAGATCAAACATAAGTTCGCAGCCATCGGCGGTCTCGTGGATTTCCACGCTCGCATGCAAGTAGGAGAAATTGCTGTGAGTGCGCAAGGACCGGGGCATCAGAGCCCAATTCCCATCGGGGCGGCGATCCTCGGGAGGCAAAGGCTGGTAATAGAAGCCCTCCAGTTGTTGCTCCATGCGGTAGGCATTTCCTTCGTGCCGGAGCGGCCCGGCGAACTGCCCTTTCCCAAAGTATGCGCTGGCCATGCGCACGGCCTCCACCACCGCGCCGCCATTACGAAAGGAAAAAAACCGAAAGTCATCGCCCAGGATCGTGGCGCTGCGTTCGCCGCGACGGATATGAACGAAAGAAGAATGGGGATAATCCTTTTCGTAGTCGGTGGGAATCGGCTGGCGAGGCGGCAGCTCCTGGCGAAGCTCCGGATTCTCCATGAAATCGATCAAGTATCCGCCCATGATGGGCAGATGATTGCGCTCAATGTAATTGGCGACGCTGGCGAATCGTCCGTCGCGGTCGTGGTAAGCCATGAAGCGGTAACAGCGGTAATAGCGCAAGATGGAGATGGGCTGGAAGCGGTCCTGGCGGTGAGAGATATCGGTGGCGATCTCGTCGTTGGGGTGCAAGAAGTAGAGGAGCGTTGCCAGGTTCTTCCGCGGCAGATCGAACAGCTTGGGACGGTTAAGCATCCGGCCCATGGTTATAAACGCCTGGTCGCTCACTTCGTCGTAACTCCCCGTGCTGTGCTCCGTGAATTGACCCTCGGAATCCAGGTCAAGCCCTTCCGCCAACCACTGATCAATGCGCGCGAGGTAACGAGAGTCAGGATAGAGATGATGACAGCGGGACAAGGCCGCCGAGACATCCCAACGATGGTTGGGCGTGTGAATGCCTCCGGTAATCAACGCCTCGCCGGCCCGGCGGATGAATGTCTCCAACTTCTCCTCCACCCGGCTGGTGTTCGGATCGTTGCGAGCCCGCAAGACCTCAGCAGCCGGTCCAAGCATCTGCACAACAAAACCCGTGTCGGGCGGAGAAGCAAAGTTCGTAATATACAAATCAATAGTTCCGTCAGGATGCTGGGCACGAAGCAGATAATCCACCGCTCGCTCCATCCGTTCGAGCAACTCAGCGCTGTGGAAGTGACTGGATTCCGGGGCCAAATACAGGGCCGTCATCGTGGAGAAAATGCTGGCGGAGCTTCCCACCGTGGGGATTCCATGCTCGTCGAGCCACCCTCCGTTTGCTTGCTGCTTCGGAAGCTTTCTTTCGATGCCGCGGTCAGCGCTCTTCACTAAATCAGGGTAAATATCGTCATGGAGCGGAAGAGTCTGGTCTTCCGCGGCGGCAAATCGCAATGTCGCTGTCGTACCCAAAACACCCAGAAACGTTCTTCGGTCCATAAGCAAACAACGGCGCCGGCGGGGCGCCACCTCCCGAGATAAAGTCAAAACTGGTCGAGGACTCTCACGCCGGGCAAACTGCCGGGCGTCACGAGATTCTGCGGGGCCCTCCAGCCGCGGACATAGGCGGTTTCGTGCGTTGACCGGAAGTATAACGCTCCACCCCGTCGAAGGCAAATTTCCTTTGCCGCTTGGCTTTTTTCTTGACAAAAAAAGTGCGCCGGATTCAGATTGCCTCCGGCTATCATAAAGACGATGTAACCGGCAAAAAAAAGATAGAAGGGCGCCGGCTCTGCCGCCCGCGAGTGAATGGGATCTTGAGCCCGCCTCAGATCCAACCTGCGGAGCCCGTTCAGCGAGCCTGGAACTCGAACCAAACTTACAGAGGAGGTCGAATGAATCGGCGTGATTTTCTTGCAACATCGATGGTTTTCCTGCTCCCCCCGCACGAGCGCGTTTCGCGCGAAGTCTTTTTTCGTTCGCCGGGGAGAGGCACGGCCGTGCTTGCGTACGCGTTTTACACGCAAGCCACGGGGGGCGCCCTGGTTTCCATCGAAGAGCGCTGGAGCCGATCCGATACCATTGACGTCGCCTACTTTCGATACTCTCAGGACAACGGCCGCACGTGGAGTGCTCCCACCGAAAAGAAGACCGGCGAAAAACGTCCGGAGGGCATGTTGCGGCGGCATCTGCGCGCCGGCTATGTCGATCCCAAAACGGGGCGGTTCATCCAGCTTTGGGATGAGGGCATCTTGCCGACCGACGATCCGATTGAGGGGATGCGCCAGTGGAACATCTACTACTCCGTGGATGGCAAAGGTGACTACCAAGTCATTCAGCATGGCAAGGAGTTCAACGCCGGCCATCCGCTGCCGGGCATCTACACCGGCAAGAACTGCGTGATGCTGGGCGACGTCCCCTGTTTGCCCATCACCCTCAAGGATGATTCAATTCTTTTGCCGGTCGAAACCACCCCGCTCGGGCCCGACGGCAATTTGTACAATCCCACCGGCGGCTACACTTACACCGATGTGGCGGTAGTGCATGCCCGATGGAGGGGAGACCATCTGGAATGGAAAATGGCCGACCCCATCAAGGGCGATCCGGAAAGATGCACGCGCGGGATGGACGAGGCGACGATTGAAACGCTGGCCGACGGCCGCTTGATTCTGGTCATGCGCGGATCCAACGCCAAGAAGACAACCCTGCCCGGGTACCGCTGGGTATCTTATTCCAGCGATGGTGGCTGGCATTGGACCAAACCCGCTCCGTGGACCTATACCCATGGCGATCCGTTCTATTCCCCCAGCTCCTGCTCACAGCTCATGCGTCACTCCAATGGCAAGCTCTATTGGCTGGGAAATATCAGCCCCACGAACCCCAAAGGGAATCGGCCGCGGTTTCCCTTTTTCGTGGGCGAGGTGGATCAAGACTCCGGACTGCTGATTCAGGAAAGCTTGATCAAGGTGGATGACCGGCAGCCGGGTGAGAGTGATATCCTGACGCTCTCGAGTCCTTATGCCCGCGAAGATCGTGAGACCAAGCAGATCGCGCTGCATATGACCCGCATGTTTGCCTTCCCCGACGGGTGGGTGGGCGACGCGTTTCTGTACCGTATTGACGTTTAGCGCGGCGACAGCACATCCTTGAGCCGCTCGGGGACCAGCGGATCATACAAAGGCAACAGGTGATCGCCCTCGGCACGGATTCGCGTGTACGCGCGCATGCACTCTTCCAGGCTTTCCATGATCCCCAGGGGAATCATCTCCTCGACATTTTGATACTTGAAGAGACTATCTGAGGCGATGATATTACCTGATGATGTATTTATTGAATATGCCATAGAGGAACGATGGTGGCAGCCCGTCCAGAAGGCGCGAATCCCGGGAAGAATTTCGTCTTCATCTTCGAGCAGGCGGAGTTTCTCCGGGGCTTCGATTTCCAGGTATTGCAGCGTGTGGTCAGGAATGCGAAGCTTCCGCGGAATGTGCATGGCGTACTTGGGGGCATGGAAATCTTCAATCCAGCCGCGCCTGGAAATGCAGATGGTGGCATTGGTAAAGAGTGGGATATTTCCCGTGGCATAGGCCTGAAGGGGAGTGATCAGGACATAGTCGACGTCGGAGGGCTTGATCCCGAGCCGCGCCAAGGCATTCGCAGGCCGCTCGACCTCTTGCCGCACCATTTGCGACCGCGCATCAATGGCCTTCTTCCAGGCATCGTTGAGAGCGGTTATATCCGGGGGCGGGCCCGTATTGATGATAAGTGTTTTTCCCCCACCGCGGATCACGACCATCCAGAAGTACAGCGTTTCCCATGTGTCCCAAGCGCTCATCCAGTAAATCTCGGGACCGGGGACTTCACACTGTCCCATTTTCAGCACCTGAATTTCAAAGGTCATGAAATCTCCTGGAGGATCGGACGATCGGATCATCGGTTCATCGGTTCATCGACCCATAAAAAATCAATAACGGGCCAGATGGCAAGATGAACCGATGGTCCGATGAACCAATGTTCTTACTTCGATCCCGCGAACTTGCTGGTTTTGCCCAGCCCTTCGGGACCCAGGCTCTCGTAACCGCCGTCGATAGGGAGATCCGCTCCTGTAATGAACGAGGCATCGTCGCTAAAAAGGAAAAGGACGGGCCCCGCGCATTCCACGGACTCGCCGCAGCGTTCGAGCATGTGATACTGCCCCCAGACCGGCTCCCACGTGGCCCGGTCGCCGCCCGCGGCATTGTCCACCTCTCTTGTCCAAATCCAACCGGGACTGACGCTATTCACCCGGATGTCATAACGGGCGAGGTCGAGGGCCATACACTTGGTCAGCGTGTGCACAGCGCCTTTGGCGGTGTTATAAGTCCACCGGCTCGGCTGCGCAATGAACGCCGAGATGCTCGACATATTAACGATGGATCCCCCTCCCTGCTCCCGCATCGAATCCGCAACCAATGAACCCATCAGGGCGAAAGCCATGGGGCCCACTTGCCAAACGCGCTCCCAGTCGTCGCGCGATGCATCCAGGGCCTTCGCGGTGAATGAGAAGGCGTTGTTGAACAGATAGTTGACCTTACCGAATTTTTCGAGAGTCAGCGCCACAACATCCTTGCAGAATTGCTCATTGGCCATATCGCCCTGGCAATACGCCACGTTAAACCCGGCATCGGTCATCTCCCTGGCCATCTGATGGCCGTAGTCGCGCGTGCCGGTAAAAACCGCCGACGCCCCTTCCTTGCATATTTCTTCCAGAGTCGCCTTGCCGATTCCCGACGAGCCCCCGGTAATAATCGCCACCTTGTCCTTGAAGCGGTCTTTAATGGCTTTCCGTTCCTTCATCGCTCGCTCCTCCACGGCTTGATCTTTTCAGTTCCAGTTGAGGATAACCTTGGCGCATTCGCCCGAGTCCATGGCCTCGAAGCCTTTGATGAATTCTTCGCAGGGAAACCGATGCGTGATGACGGGACGAATATCGAGCCCGCATTGAAGCATCATGGTCATCTTGTACCAGGTCTCGTACATCTCGCGGCCGTAGATTCCCTTGATGGTGAGCAACTTGAAAATGATGGGGTTCAAATCCACCACCGTCGCGCGTTTGGGAATTCCCAGCAGGGCGATCTTCGCGCCGTGGCTCATATTGGCGAGCATGTCGCGAAGGGCATCCCCATTGCCCGACATCTCCAGCCCCACGTCGAACCCCTCATGCATGCCCAACTGCTTTTGCACTTCGGGAAGACTACCTTCGCGAATATTCAGGGCTACCGTCACGCCCATCTTCTTGGCCAACCCCAGCCGAAAGGGGTTGACGTCGGTAATCACCACGAACCGAGCGCCTGCGAACCGCGCCACCGCCGCACCCATCAGGCCAATCGGACCGGCTCCGGTGATGAGCACATCTTCTCCCAGCAACGGGAAGGACAGGGCGGTGTGCACGGCGTTACCGAAGGGATCGAAAATGGCCGCGACATCCTGATCGACGGAGGGGGAATGCCGCCAGATGTTGGCCATGGGCAACGCGATGTATTCCGCGAATGCCCCTGGCCGGTTCACGCCGACTCCTTGGGTATGCGCGCAAAGGTGGCGCCGGCCCGCCAGGCAGTTCCGGCACCGGCCGCACGTCACGTGCCCTTCCCCGCTCACGATGTCCCCGGGACAAAAATCTGCGACGTTGGAGCCCACCTCCACAATTTCTCCCACAAACTCATGCCCGATCACCATCGGGACTTTTATGGTTTTTTGGGCCCAGTCGTCCCATTGATAGATGTGCAAGTCCGTGCCGCAAATGCCCGTGCGATGCACACGAATGAGCACCTCATTGATGCCAATTCTTGGCGTCTCGACGTTTTCGAGCCAAAGCCCGGGTTCGCTCTTGCTTTTTACGAGTGCTTTCATTTGTAGCCGCCTCACTCCGTCCCGCGACCGTCGCTCGCCTTGCGCTTGTACCCCAACTCCTTTTTGAGTTTGTAGGTGAAGCTGTCCACCAAAGCCTGCCAACTGGCCTCGATCAGGTTTTCGGAAACCCCCACGGTCCCCCAGGTGTCATGGCCATCGGTGGATTCGATGAGCACGCGAACCTTGGCGTCGGTGGCGCTTTTGGGGTCCAGCACGCGAACTTTATAATCGGTCAAGCGGATGTCTTTAATGCAGGGGAAAAAAGTTGTCAGTGACTTCCTTAAGGCCCTATCCAAGGCGCTGACCGGGCCTACGCCTTCCGCCGCGGTATGTTCTTCTTTGCCGTCCACACGCAGCTTGATGACCGCTTCTGAATAGGGCTCTTCTCTTCCCTTCTTTTCGATGATCAGGCGAAAACCATCCAGCTCAAAGAACTCTTTGGCATGATGGACCAGCTTGTCAAAGAGCATTTCAAAGGACGCCTCCGCGCCCTCAAACTGGTAGCCGTCGTGTTCCATCTCCTTGAGTTTGTCCACCACCACTTTGGCGTCGGGAGAAGCTTGGTCGAGCCTGAGGCCCCGTTCCACCGCCTTGTAAATCACGTTGCTCTTGCCGGAAAGCTCCGAAATCAGGACGCGCCGTTCGTTGCCGACCGCGGCGGGCTCCACGTGTTCGTAAGAGCAGGTGTCTTTCATCACCGCGCTCACATGAATGCCGCCTTTGTGGGCGAACGCACTCTTGCCGACGTAGGGCAGCTCCTGGCGATGCGGCAGGTTGGCCAGCTCGCTGACGTAACGGGACACTTCCGTAAGATGCTTGAGACTCTCTTTGCCAATCGTATGCATTCCCAGCTTTAGCTCGAGGTTGGCCATCACCGAGCACAAGTTGGCATTCCCACACCGCTCTCCATAGCCGTTGATCGTCCCTTGCACCTGCACGGCGCCCAGTTGCACCGCGGCAATGGAATTGGCTACCGCCATCTCGCAATCATTATGGGCGTGAATTCCCAAGGGCGCCTTGACCTGTTGGGCCGCAGCCTGAAAACGCTCGCGAAGGTCGGAGGTCAGCGTGCCGCCATTGGTGTCGCACAACACCACGAAGTCGGCTCCCGCCTCTTCCGCGGCCTGGAGCGTTGCGAGGGCAAAGGCCGGGTTGGCTTTGAACCCGTCAAAGAAATGCTCGGCATCATAGATCACTTCCCGGCCTTGGGATTTCAGGAAGGCAACGGACTTCCGGATCAGGTCGAGGTTTTCCTCGAGCGATACGCCCAAGGCGACTTTCACGTGCAGATCCCAGGTCTTCCCGAAGATGGCCACCACCGGCGTGCCGGCCTCGATCAGCGCTTGCAAATTCTTGTCATGCGCCACTCCGTGGCGGGGGTGGCAGGTGCTGCCGAACGCCGCGAGTTTGGCGTGCTTCAATTTCAGCTCGCGCGCGCGCTCGAAGAAGGCCACGTCTTTGGCATTCGACCCAGGCCAGCCACCTTCAATGTAGTCCACCCCAAGTTCGTCGAGTTTTCTGGCGATCAGAAGCTTGTCCTCCATGGAGAAGGAAACGTTTTCGCCCTGCGAACCGTCCCGCAACGTCGTATCGTAGATCAGAATCTTTTTCATAATTTCACTTGATCCTGGAAAACCAGGAAAGAGTGAGAATGACCAATCCACGGCAATAAGTCAATGTCCCTCCCGGCGCTCATCATCCACCTTCAACGCCCGAGGCGCGCACAGACATCGCCCTGCTCACTTCCCGAAGATCGAAATTCGAAACTCGAAACTGGAAACTCGATGATTGGTCGCGAGTTTCGATTTTCGAGTTTCCCAGCGAAGGATCTTGCCCCCGCCCGCCGTTTTGCCTTCGTACTTTGCCTGTTTCTCCATACAGGTCACTGAGTTTTTCCTGAGTCAGTCGAAGGGTCGCTCATCACTTTTACTTTCAATAACCCCATTTTTTTCATCAACATCGCCAGAGAGCGATTTTAACTAACTTGTTTTCATGAACATCGCGAGAGACCCCTTTTCGGACATTTTTTCTACATTTGTTTTCAACAACATCGCCAGACTTACCTTCATATTTTCCCCCCGCGTTTTTACGATCTTCCATCAGGAATTTTAATAACTCTTTTACTTTCAATTACATAGATTTTTGCAAGAAACTCGCAATGTATAGCTAACCCCTTTTGTTTGTAGCACATCGCGAGAGGCCAGCCGCTGTTTTTCACTGCCATTTCCTATGGCTCCCGCCTAATTCTCACGCTGATTCATCATCAGCAACCAGCTTTTAGCAATCGCAAATCGTCAATCTTGGCACCTGATACCCGGGACCTGACACCTTCCTTTCCGTATAGTTTGCGCCGACCCGTTGAATAGGTCCGCGGTCTTAGGTTCCAACCGGCGAGCGCCGGCATCACCTTCCAGTATACTCCCACGGCTAGATATGTCAAGTAAAATATAGAGGCTACGTATAAAATTCATGGAATAAGACAAAATGTCGCAGTCAGGCAAAAAGCGGCGCAGCGAAGAAATCATATGCGCACCACAATCCGTTAAAGCGAGATTGGGTCGCACAAACCCGGTGACAGGCCGTGGTCGAGCTTGTCTTGCCCTTCGACTCTTTTGCGGCTATATTACTGGATATATGCGGAGGCACGCGATGAACAACACAGCACAAAAGCGAGCGTTGAGGAACTACCGCCAGCGTCTCAATCACCGAGGCATGGCTCGGTTCGAGGTTCTGGGGCTCACGACGGACCGTCACCTGATCCGATCTCTCGCCAAACGGCTCGCCGCCCAGGGCGCGGAGGCAATGCGGATTCGTGAGACGGTCCGCCGGAGCATCTCCAGCGAAGCGCCGCGCAAGGGCGGCATCCTTTTGGCGTTGCGGCGGTCGCCTTTGGTCGGCGCCAATCTCGACTTCACTCGTTCAGTCACCAGCGGCCGCAAGGTTGATTTATGAACCGCTATCTCCTCGACACTAACGTCATCAGCGACGCCACCAAGCCGGCGCCCTCGCATGCTCTCCTCGCCTGGCTGTCTAAACAAACTGACCAGGACCTATTCATTTCTTCCATGACCGTTGCCGAGATCTGGCGCGGGGTGCTGGAAAAGCCTGCCGGAAAGAAGCGGAAGCGGTTGGAGCGCTGGTTATCGGGCCCGGAAGGGCCGCAAGCGTTGTTCGCGGGCCGCATCCTTCCGTTCGACGAGAAAGCGGGGCTTATCTGGGCGCGGCTGATGGCCGAGGGCACGGCCAGGGGCATGCCGCGGAGCGCCCTCGACATGATCATCGCCGCCGTGGCCGAAGCGAATGATTGCATCGTGGTTACTGACAACGAAAAACACTTTGGCGATTTGAAGGTCGTTAATCCTTTGCGGGCTGCGACCTGAGGCTCGAGTTGCAATGCAAGGGCTGCCCGGTTCAGGCGGAAAGCTTCCAGGGCTCGCGGTACTCGCGCGAGAGGTATTGTTCGGCGTTCTGTCCGCCGGAAATCAGCTTCTGGCTTGCGACATCCCACACCAAGCGCTGCTGGCTGCGGTAGGAGACATTTCCCAGCAGGCAGGCGCTGGTGGACCGGTGACCGATTTCCACGTCGCTGACGGGCCGCTGCCGCGACTTCACACAATCGAGGAAGTTCCGCACATGGTCCAATCCGTGGTCATTGATCGATGACATCTTCATTTCCGGCGCCTGCCCCATTGCCTTGTCGTCATAGCGACGAGTTTCCGGGAACAATTCAAAACCGCTTCGGTCGACAAACAAGGTTCCATCCGTGCCGTGAAATTGGATTCCATAACCCTTGCCATACATTGAATTGGCATTATCCCAGCGGTGTTCATAGACACAAACGAATGAGGGGTTTTCATATTCATAAGACACTTCCAGCGTGTCAGGGGTCTGTGAGTTGTCCTGGTCGTAATATTTCCCGCCCAGGGCGCAAATCACCCGCGGCCCTTCCACCTGCATGGCCATTTGCACGATGTCAATCAGGTGCACGCCCCAGTCGGTCATCATTCCCCCGGCGTAATCCCAGAAATAGCGGAACGTGGACCAACCCTTCGGACTCATGCCCACCCAGCGGTTGACATTGAAGGGCACCTTGGGCGCGGGTCCGAGCCAGCGGTCCCAGTCGAGTCCGGCCGGAGGGTCGGAGTCCGGGGGATTGCCAATACCTTTGGGAAAATTGTTGCCGTAAGTCCACGTGCGCACAAAACTGATCTTGCCCAGAGCGCCGCTCTGCACAATTTCGGCGGCCTTTTGAAAATGAATGCCGGAGCGCTGCTGCGTTCCAACCTGCACCACGCGATTATATTTTCGCGCGGCCTCCACCACGATCTGGCCCTCACGGATATCGTGAGAGAGTGGCTTTTCCACATAGACATCTTTGCCCGCCTTGCAGGCCTCCACGGTGGGCAGAGAGTGCCAATGGTCAGGCGTGGCCACCAGCACCGCATCGATATCCTTGCGGTCGAGGATTTGGCGAAAATCCTTGTAGGTTTGCGGCTGGCCCCCCACGGCTTCCACGGCCAAGGGCAAGTTGGGCTCGTACACATCACAGACCGCGACCACTTCCACGTCCGGCTGGCGAGCGAAATTTTTCGCGTCGCCCCGGCCTTGATGCCCTGGTCCAATCACCCCCACCCGAACTTTATCGCTGGCGGCTACCACCGGACGAGCCGCGGAAAGCGCCAGACCCGCCGCCGTGCCTTGCGCGGCGCGTTTCATGAAGTCGCGCCGTGTGAGATCAATACTCATCCCAAACCCTCCCTCACTCAGAATATGATTCCTTTCCTGCAGAACAAACCACCGTTACAGAGGAGCGACTACTCCTGCTTCGCCGCTTCCTCCACGAAATCGTGTTCGACAATTTTGGTCGGTTCGGCCAGTACGATGATGCGATCCAAATCAAAGTCCTTATACAAATCGAGGCAAAACAGATCGGGGAACTCCTGATAGCTGACCGGCTTATCCAAGAGATAACTCAGGCTGTGCATTCCTCCCTGCGCGGAGGCTTCCGAAAACAGGTGGGGCGCAAGCGCCGAAGCGGTGAGCGCTTCCACCTGGCTGCGGATGCCGGTGCTTTCAAGCCGTAGCGAGGGAGCGTGCCACCTCTCGCGCCCCCAATGGCTGAGGGCAACGAGTTGTGCAGCCTCCAGGCCCAGCGAACGGTTGCCCGCGGCCGCCAGCATCTCGGGAAACAAAAACAAGGGTCCCTCCGGAGCCGCATCCCCCGTGAACACCAGATCCAGAACCAGCACTTGCTCATTTCGATCCATGCGGTCGGCAATTTCCGGCATGCGGTCCCAAACCTCCGCTTCAGCGCCCTTCTTGCCCTTGTCGTTGATTACGATGGTCAGCGGCGCGCCCTCCGGCGTGGGAATATCCTTCAACCAAACTCCCGTGGCGCTCAGGCCGTTGCTCAACAGGAAGCGGTAAGAAACCGATTCGACGCCGTTGTGCTTCGTGTTGGCAACCAACCAAGCCTGTTGCACGCTCACCGGATGGTAGCGAAGGACCTCTTGGAGTTTGGTCCTCTCCGTTTCCGCCCAGGCTGCCCTGCCGGCAGAATCCGAAGGAATGGTTGACCGGGTAATCCCCGCCGCAAGTTTCCTGGCCAATCCCAGAATGGTCAGGTTATCCGGCGGCAATCCCACCACCAGTTCGCTATAGTTCTTGACGTCTTCTCCCACTTCGATTTCCTCGTTGCTGGCGGACAATCCAAAGTATTTCGCTAAGAACCCGTAGGCTTGACGGCGGTCATCGAGCTCATAATTGTGGGCCGAAATATCGGTGTTCTCGTGAAACTGCAATGCCTCCTCTTTCCCATACAACCGGAAGAAGGGCCGCACGGCGTCGAAGATGTAAGGCTTCACCAAGGCCGCGCGAAAACAGCAATTGTCTTCGGCATTATTGATCTCCAGGGTGGGCCGAGGGGCCCGAATCGCCGTCAGGGTCGAGTAGTCTTGCCCAACCAAGAGGTCCGTAGCGTTCTGCTCAAGGTCCCCGGCTTCGGTGACCGGGGCAAGCGCTAACCTTCCTTCCAGCGACGTGTACCCGGCCACGGGAATGGACACGTCCACCCTTTCATCGAGTGAACTCAAAATGATGGTTTGCCAGCCGCCGCCGGATAAACCTGTAACCGCGATGCGCTTCTGATCCACGTTGGGGTTTTGCCACAAATAGTCGAGCCCGCGGCGCATGGCCAGATAGAACAGCCCCTCCTCATTCGCTCCTACCAAGTCCAATTGCCCGCCAAACCAATGGACGTTTTGCTTGTCAAGGAGTTCCCCCATCCCCAGCCACTCGAGGTTCAAGGCCATCATGCCCCGCAGGGCTTCATTGATGCACATCTTCTGTTGGAACTCCACCGCCTTGCCAATCGCGCCGTGATGCCCCATTACGTTGAGCACGGCCGGAACCTTTCCCTGCAAGTTCTCCGGCTCATAGAGAAGCGCGGTGGAATAGAATCCCGGCGCAACCTCATAGCGGAGTTTCCGCAACCTGTACCCCTTTCCCGAGGGAATCGTTCCCAAATCTTCGAAGCGCGGCGCCGAATTGACCCATTTACTCGGCCATCCATGAAACACCACGTTTTCGAGTACGCGCTGGCGGATTCCCTCCCCCTCACGGGTCCACTCTTCCGCCGTGGTAATCGCAGGAAGTTGCGGAACTTGCTTCATCAGATACTCTTGTAGTTGGAACTCCACCACCGTAGGCGACTGTAAATCTTTCTCCAGGATGGGCTTCAACTGGTAGGGTGTGCTCTGGCCCCGCAACAGAGGTGTGATGAGAAGTGCGATAACGGTCAGCAAGTCTCGCTGCTTCATGGTTCCTCCAAGGAAATGCGTTGGTTCGAATCCTATTAACACTAACTGACGGTTACAATGCCGTACGTTTCGAGCGATGGTACGGAAAACCTCACTTTCCCTTCCATTTCAATGAAGGGGAGGGAGTGAACTTCCTCAATGTCGGGAGAGTGCAAAAAGACTTGCTTTACTTTCCCGATCTTCTGCGCATCGAGCCGGATACGGATATCTTTCACCGACGGATGACGTGCCGCGTCATAATTAATCAGGTGCACGACCAAGGCGCCGGCTTCCTTCTGGTGGAGCAATTCCGCGGTGACCGTCAAGGGCGCTTGGACTTCCAGAGAGAGGTCGCGGCCCGCCGCCCATTTGACGGAGTCGATCAACTCCGCCCAATTCACCGGCAGCTTCCAGTACCGGCTGGTCATCGGCTCGTCAGGGGGCCTGGGAATGGAAGGCTTGACCTCCGGAATGTAAACGACTCGCCCCTTCGCCACTCGGTTGCGAATCGGCGGCCCCGGGCGGAGGATTTCAGTAACCGGCTCCCCTTCGCGCACGGGCAGGGTGCGAGGCTTGAACAGGCCGCCCAATCCAAAGTCGCGTCTCAACTTTCGCTCCGGTGTGTAGAGCGATGTCATCCCTGTGGCAACCAGTCCAAGGCCATTGGTAACACTTTCTCGGATCCATTCCATCTCGCTATCCGACAAGCACTCTTGGTCTGCCAACACCAGCACGCAGTATCCGGAAATATCCTTCAGATCAAAAATGACTTCGAAGGGCACCTTGGCCTGAATGAGCGACTGCTCAAAGAGCCACGTGCTGTCGTACGGCCGGCCATTGTTGAACGCCAAGCTCGAGAACGAATGAAGCACGGCGACATCCGCCACGCTTTCGACGTCGCGATAGAAGCGAAAATTCTCGGTGAAAAACCGAAGGTAGTTCTTCGCGCTCGCCGGAAGGTCTTGCGCGGAGAGGGCGCCACCAATCATCCCCAAGCACTGGCGGTTGTAAGCCATTGCTTCGGCCATTTCCAATTTTATTTGGGTTTCGTTTCGGTCCTGCCCCGCATAGGAAACTGCGGTATAGGTGAAAATCTTATTCCTTAGGTGAGTTGCCATCTTGTAAGTCCGGATCTTGGAGACCAGGATGCCCTGCGACGTGACGGCCGGGGCATTGCCTTCCTCCGTCCACACAGCCTGCGTAGACGCAAGCAAGCGCGGATAATCCACACCCTGGGACCAATAGGTATTGAAGCCCGCCAGCCCCGTATGGGGATTGGATTCGACCGCCGCCGCAGGATTCAGGCTGTGAATATAAGCGGCCATTTCCTGGTAGTAACGGCTGAGCATCTGGCAGCGGAACTCGGTCCAATCCTGAAAAAGCGGGTCGTCGATCACCTCCAGCGGCCAATCAACCTGGGGCGCGAGCACATACTTCGGGTCGCGAAACCCGAATCGTTTCTCCATCGCTTGCGGCGTGTACGTGGAAGCAAGGAATTGGCGAAAATCCTGGACGGCGAGGGGATGCTGGAAGATGGCAGGCTGGGCTTGCATACTGGTGTTATCAAAGTGAATAAGGTCGGCTTTAACTTCTTCAAGAGCAATGCTCAGGACACGCTTGATGTACTCACGATATCCCGGGTGCATGAAATAAACGCGCTTGCGGAAGGTCTGGTGGCCATAGATCACGGGCTTGCCCAAAAAGTCCGGCACAAACCAGTCCTGTGCTTCCGGCCTTTCGAGCAGAAAAGTTTCGTAGGCAATCGTGCTGCCCACGTAGACGCCGACCTTGATCTCATAGCGATGACAGAGTGCGGCCAACTTTATGGCGTCCTCAATGTGGGGCTGTTCCGCCCGCAGGCCAAACCCCTTGAAGAAATCAATAATGGCCATGGTCACGCCTAACTCTTGGAGCTTGCGGACGGCCTCTTCGGTGTGTTCCTTCTTATAATCCTCCTCCATCCCTTCTGTGCCACCGCCCACTCGATTGCGAAAAATCGGCATGTCATCCCAGCTCCCCACGATGATGAGGGGGCGGTCACTCAGCCAAGTCTGTCCGCCCTGCCCTTCCGCGTTCGCCTCGGCAGAAAACAACAGGTCGCGAGCGTGCGCCGCTGACAGCGCCACCACTCCGCTGCGCAGGAAATCCCTACGATTCATTTTTGCGCCCTTCCACAAGGATGTCAGGGCTTGGGGAAACTCGTTGCGATACCATAAGCATTCCGTGCAGCCAACTTCCCGTCCCGGTAAACGTAGTACTCCCCCGGCATCATGGCAACATCATAAGTGTGCCCGCGGAAATGATAACCCGCCATCGTCGCCTCGCCTAACTCGGTGTGATAAGCAGGCGAGATCGCGAGTGAGCCATCCATCGTGGGGCGCAGGCCGAAAACTCCAAAGAGAATGGCCTGGGCACCGCTGCCCGCGGCGATCTCCAGCGGCATATCTTCTTCATCCAAGTCGCCGATGGAGTCCGTAAAGGCATCCTGGGGCAAGTAAGGATATCTCTCCGTCCAGCGCGCGCATCGCGCCAGGATGTTCCAACCCAGTTCGCTGTAACCCAAACGATAAAGAGTTTCGGCAATGCGCAGGGGCATGCCCGTGTACTGGCCGCCTCCGCCCCAATCTTCATCCATCAAATCCCAATGCACATCGTCCGACTTGGCAATCGAGTACATGCCGTAAGGCCCCAGAAATTCTCCTTCCCGGATGTGCCCCACCAGGCGTTGCCGCTGCCGCTCCGAGAGCAGGCCGGCATTGAGAATATCAAAGAGGTGATAACTCCAAACCTGTTGGCGGCTGCCATCGGGAAAGAGGTTATCAAACCATCCGGCTTGCTCGTTCCAGAGTTTATCGTTCAAGGACTTCTTCAATTGCCCTGCCCACTGCGCAAGCTGTTCGGCCTCCGGGTCATTCCTCCCCCGCCCCCAGTCCGCCACTTGCTGGAAGTATTCCGCGGCCAAACCGTTGGTCGCCGCAACCACGTGCTCGTAACCATCCGTCCGGATTTCCAGCAGGTTGTTGGAGTTTGACCCGAAGTCGAGTAAACCGTCCGGGCGGCCCCGTTGCTTCTTTAGGTCAACGGCCATCCGCTTCATCCATGCATAAACAGTCGCTCCGTTTTCGACTCGATCGAGAAATGCGGCGTCTCCGGTCTGAATAAGGTAATCCTGTAAGATCCGCAGTTTGGCAAAGGGGTCCTGCGCGTAAGCGAATTCACCGGCCTTGCCGTTCCAAGGAATATAAGTACACGTCAACGAGCCGCTGCGGAGAAAGGCGAGGAACGCCTCCCTTAAACCTTTTGGATCAAGCAGGGAGAGGAGTTCGGAAGCATAGGATGTGTCCCACGCCGTGGTGTATAGCCATGTACCCGCCGCGTAAAACGGTTGGATGAAAAAATTCTCGCGCTCCCATCGTGACTCGAGAACGCTCAAGACACTGCGGTAGTAGAGGTCATTCAACGGTTGGTCGGCGCTGGAAATGCGGGGAAGATTCTCCGAAGTCCACTCGAGCCGCGCGCGCAGCGCGTGGTCGGCGCGGGTAATCCTTTCGGCAAGATCAGGCGCGTAGGGGTCAGGCGCGGGTGAACTGATGGGCTGGGGGATGATGGCGAAGCGCGCCGTGCGCGCGGCCTGCGCGGGGATTTCCCACGCCCAACCGTCCGGCCGGGGTTTCCCCAAATCGCTGACCGCCGTGACTCTGACCACAGAATTCCCCAGCGTGAAGGCATCGAGCTGCCGAACCGCTGACGGCGGCGGCGTACTCACTTTAGGAATCCCCGCGGTCAGCTCAGGAGCACTTTGCTGCGCAATCACCGTCAGCACCAGGGGCTCGGAATGGCGGTTGTGGATTTCCACCTCGAGATAGATTTCATCCTTCTCTGCAGAAACACTGGCCTGGGTACGGATGCCAAAGGAGACCCAATGGCCGTCGAAAACTTTGTGGAATGTCCCGGTCCGCACATAGAGATTGGGCTGCCAATACTCCCGTTGCAAGAGCATCACGAAAGGAGAATGAGAAATGAAATTGAAGCCCAGTGGCGTCGAGCCCTTCCCCGTGGTCACCAATTGTTCATGAGCGTCGGCGGTGAGATCCTGAATTGAAACCTTGTTTCGCTCGTCCCGAAACGCCAGTTGGAAGTGATAGTCGTGCGCATAAATTGGCGGGAACTGCAAAACTTGGAGGCCGGTGACACTCCAATCCCGCACCGAGACTGTGCCCCGCCCGTTAAATAGGCGCAGTCGGCGTCCGCTGAACACAATCTGCGTGCGGTCCATGCCGAGAAGTTCAGGGGTGAGTATCTTCGCAACTTGCGGCGCCGGTTTCTGCGCCTCCTCGGCGGCGGGATGGCCCGCGCCGCTGCCTTCACTAACCGTGGCGATCAGCACCATGGAGAGCAGAATAGCTTTTCGACTCATCACACTTCCCTCGATTTGATCCGGAAAAGCCAGGGCGCCTCACCAGGTTTGCTGAAACGCATCCCCCGCTTCAGTGCGCATCTTCGTCGTCGATTGCGTCCACGGGGTGTTGCGCTCCTGTTCGAACACCCACTGGGTCAGCCCGCTGGCGTGTTGGGAAAGGGCTTCAAAGATCCGGTTGGCGATCAGAATTTGCCCGACCTTATTGGCGTGTACACCGTCGTAATGAATCAGCCAGTCGGCCAGCCCTTCCGCCGCCCACACATCCGCTAGGATGCAGTCAAACTCGGCCGCCAACCCGCACAGGCAGTCATTGTAACGGCGGGTGAGCTCCTCGCTGCCTTTATCATAAGGTGGGTAACTCCTCCAGCCGGTCATGTGGTACACGGTGGTCAACACCGTCACGGGGGAGCATGCCTTTTGCACGTCGCCAATAATCGTGGCCATGTCGGCGTGGAAATCGCCTAAGGGCATGGCGGCCCGCATGTCATTCAGGCCGTAAGCAAGGATGAAGAGATCGGGCTGAAGATCGATAACATCCGTATGGTAGCGTTCCAGCGCGCTGGGCTTTCGCGACTGCGCGTAGCCGGGGCTCCGCGGCGATATGGCGTTAGCCCCGATTCCTTTGTTATGGTATTCAATCGGCTCCTTCTGGCAGGCATTGATCAGCCGCACGAGAACGTCACCGTAGCGGTCCTCCCGCTGCTGGAGCCAGTGTCCTCCCTCCACCGTGCTTTCACCCAGGATGACCAGGCGCTTAAAGGGCCCCTTTCTATAATCCTTCGGCCGATCGTGAGGATCACGGCCCCCGAGCTGGGAACTCCCCTCACTCTGCGCTCCGCAATCGCTCGCCACGGCGGCTTGATTGCCCAGCGGAAGGCCGGCCGCGGCGAAACCCAGCGAAGCGCTCTTCAAGAAATCACGCCGTTCCATTGTGCCCTCCCTCGCTGAACTCGATATCGGCAACGCCCTCGGCGATTTGGCCCAGGTATTTTCCGTCCGCCCTGATGTCCGCGGCCATAGCGATGCGAGGCTTTGCCCGGTCCCAGTCTTCGGGAATGGATACAGAGAAAGGCGCCGAGCCATCCTGGCCGGGAGGAATGGTCAGATCCAATAATTCCGGTGAAGCCTTCCAGCCCGCAGGCAGGACCAAGGTGGCTTCCAGGTGCATGGGAGCCGAGCGGTAGTTGCGAACCCGCAGCTCAAGGCTCGCGCTGGTGCCCGCTTTGGCCTGGAGCTGATAAGGATAAAACCTGGCCCAGCCGGGGTTCAGCCCGAAGTTGCAGTCGGGGTCGGCGATGGCGTCGAAGAAATATTTCTGTTGGCCTTCCAGGCGATACTTCAGATTCTCCAGGTCCGACTTATTGCTCAAAAACGGTTTGCCGTGGCCGGGCGCCACGATGTTGGGTTCATGCTCGAGAATCGTCTTGATGGATTTCACGTGGCTATCGTTCTCCACCCAGTTGCGAAAGATCAGGTTGTGGCGAAGCAAGCTGTCCGCGCTTCCCGTGGGGAAAAAGGCGTCGCCGGTAAAGGCCACGCGCGCGCCGTCGATGGTTACAAACATCGCCATCTGGTATTCCGTATGACCGGGCGAATGGAAAACTTGAAACTCAAATTCCTCCCACTTGAACGTCTCACCGCTTCGAAAAGCCCGGTCGATCTTGATCGGTTCACCCAGGATGCATCCCAGGTTGTAGCTACGGGGATTCTGGAGGACATCGACCATGTTCTCGTAGCACCACACTTTGGCGCCGTGATGGCGGACGAGATGGGGAAAACCGTTCAAATGGTCGTCGTGCATGTGGCTGGGCATGATGACATCCACGGATTTCAGCCCGAACTGCGCCTTGAGCTGGGGAATAGTGTGCTCGACAAAGCCCATGCGGTCGTGAACGGAGGCCCCAGTTTTGTAAACATTGAAGATATTCCCGCTGGCGGAACCGTAATCCACAAAGAGCGCCTTGCCGCTGTCACTGACCAGAGCGTAAAAGCTCGAAGTGGTCTGATAGGAAGCCACCAGATGGGGCGTCACCGCGTAGGGTTTAGCGTCCACAGTGAGGGATGAACCCGGAGCGTACGCGGAATACCATCCCTTTAACTTGTCAATGAGGTCTGTGATCCCCTGGTCGGATTGGTTGAAGGGTTCGCCGTGGGATGGACAGATCAACTCCGGTCCCTGTTCCCGGACCCGCGTCAGCGAAAATATGGCGCAGTCAACTCCATCGGTGCTCCCGTACTGGTATTGAAGCTCGTAGAGGTTCACGACCTTGCCCGGCGAGTGAATAAGGTCTCCCGTAAAGGCCACCTTCTTTCCGTCCACGACTCCCATCAAGCTGACCGAGCCCAGCGTGTGGCCGGGTGAGGGATGAATCAGTAGTTCGTAGGGTCCCCAATCAAAAGTGCCGTAATCGCGCAGGATCCCGGCCACGGGCAGGTTGTGCGTCAAGCTGAAAAAATCATTCTTGACGTAATAATTCTCGAAAATCCCGCGATTCCTCCAGAAGTTCTCGGCATCCTCGAACAGATACCGCTCGTGTTCGGGAACGAGGATCGGAATCCGTTCAGCAACCGCGCGCGAGTCACCCTGGCACTGGTCGCGATGGTGATGAGTATGAAGGATGGCCTTAACCTTGCTGACGCCAATCTGGGTCAGCAGGTTCAGGACGTGCCCGGACCCGAAATCAATCAAAATGGCGGCGTCCCCATCCTTGAGAACATAAACGTTGCAGGTGTCACGGAGCACGTAAAGGTTGGGAGAGATCTGGGTCAGCCCGCCCTGCGGAGTGAAATGCACAGGAGCGGGCGCGGCCATCGGCTTCTGCTGCTTTCCCGGTGATGCACCGGCAAACTCCGCGGCCATCAATCCCGCGCCGGTGTTGCGCAGAAAGTCCCGGCGGCTTACACCCCGTTTTCCTGAGGGTTGGCGTTTGTTCATCGCGACCTCCGACTTAGTTTGAAAACCCGCGTGTTTTCTTGTGCGTCCATACCTCTAATTTCTCGCGCTAAGACTACTCGCATTCGTGCGGCTGTCAAGACCCAACCGGTCCCTCATCACCGTTGCACAAAGCCGGATTCGCGCGCACGCCAGAGTCGCCGCACCTCGACAGGGACACTAACCGCTGGGTGCAGGAGAGACGCAATTTCTGGGGGGAAGTGCGAAGCTCGGAAGCTTACTTCGCGCTAGGCCGAACGTTCGTAGCCCTTGGACCTTTTTCGCCGCGCTCCATCTCAAACTCCACCGCTTCGCCTTCTTTCAACCCATCGAAGTTGAGTTGTTGAAGACTGCTGCGATGGAAGAACACCTCTTGGCCATCCGTCGAACGAATGAACCCAAATCCGCGGTCACGGATGACTCGCTTGATTGTGCCTTGCATAGACACCTCGATTTGCGTAGGGGGGCCTTTTGTGGCGGGTCAGTCAGCATTGCCAATGAAGTCACCTCTCGCACGCGTTGGGGCCACTCTACCAGCACGCAGGTTCTTTGTCAAAGGGATGAAAATAAGGGAGGCGGAGGGGCGGACAATATGTCATATCCGGTCGCCCGCTCTCACAGCTCCTCCGATTTGAATGATTCCACTGCGGCTCCCAGATCCTCGTAGATTTCGAAAACCGTGCTCAGGCGGGTAATCTGCAAGAGTTGCTGGACTCCGCGTGGCAGGTGGAGGAGTTTCAAGTTTCCCCCCACATTGCGCGCGGAGGTGTAACCGGCAACTAAAGTTGAGAGCCCCACGCTGTCAAGGTAGGTAACTTCTCCCAGGTTCAGGATGATGTGCCGTTGGCCGGCGTTGAGCAATTCCTTCAATTTCGTGCGCAACGCCTCCGTTTCCGGACCCAGGGTGATCCGCCCGCGTAAATCCACCATCATGACGCCATCGATAACCTTCTCCACGATAAAGATAGCCATGCACATTCCTCCGAACCAGGTGTGGCCATTCAGATGCGCCGCCGGGAAGTCGGCGGACAGGCCGAGGTCTGATTACTTCGATGCGCATCCTATCACGGGGGCGGAGATTTTGCGAGAAACCCTTCGTGATCGGTCCATCTGGCCATCGGGCCATCTGGTCATCGAGTTACTGAATTAATTAATGATTATGCGATTGAAGACTGAAAGAATTGCGGTCAATGACACAATCCCCCCATCGCCCGATCACTCAATGAGCCGAAGGCCCAATGTCCAGATTGCTAAAACTGCGGTTGGGGAGCTAAAAGCCAGCGGTTCTTGTGGAGGAATTCACTGACGATGTTAATGTCGTGCGCGTCGCAAAGCAGCAAGCGGCAGAAGACATCTGCCGTCCCCACTTTGGGCTCAACCTTGGCAGCATCGCGGAAGGCCTTTTGCGCATCCTTCTTGTTACCCGACTGCCAAAGCGCGATGGACTGAAGCACCAACATCGAGCTGGAATTCGGATCAGCGTTGAGGGCCATGGCGCACTCGGCGAGCGAGCCCTCGTAATCGCGCTGCTTCCAGAGAGCCAGCGCCATGATGCGATGACCCTCCGGCCCCTGGGGATTCTCCGCAATCATCTTTCCCGCCAAATTGCTGGCGCCCGGAATGTCACCGCGGCGCAAAAGCCCCGTGGCCAATTGCTCGCGCGCCCCGGGGAAGTCCGGGTTGACTTGCAGGACCTTTTGGAGCAGGTCCGTCGCGCGCGCCGCTTCGCCGGCCTGATTCAGCAGCACAGCCAGCTCGTATTGGCTTTGCCAGTCTTGTGAATTCAGGGTTACGGCTTTCTCCAGCAGCCCGCGCGCCTCCGCGTTCTTACCCTCCTCCATGAGAATCTGCGCCAGGGCCGCATAGGCGGGCCCCAGTTGGGGTGAGAGCTGGATGGCATGCCGCAACGCTTCTTCAGCCTGCGTCGTGCGGCGTTGGAACATGCGCATTTGGCCCAAAGCGAAATAGGCGCCGCCGTCTCGAGGGTCGAGCTGGATGGCCGCCTCATACTCTGAGGCAGCCTCCTCCTCTTCTCCGTTGGCGAAATAGCAGCGGCCCAGAGTAATGTGCGCAGCCGTGTTGCCCGGCGCGATGCGCACCGCTTCTTCGGCCTGGAGCACCGCGTCGTGCGGCCGGTCGGAGTCAAGATAGAGAACCGCCAGGTTTATTCGCAACATGGGGTCCTTGGGGCTAAGGGCCAGGGCTTTGGAGAATTCGGCGCCCGCGAGGCCTTGATAATCCGAGGAAGCGAGCCCCCCTTTTTTACCCGGAGGGGCATTGGCCGGCATGCTCAACGCCCATGCCACCGAGCCCAAGGTGTAATGTGCGTCGGAGTCCGAGGGATCCAGTCGCGTGGCGGTTTGCAATTCGCGGAAGGCCTCGGCCAGGCGCCCCTCCTCGCGCAGCGCCAAACCTAAACCGCGGTGCGCAGGCTCCACTTCCGGTTGCACTTCGATGGCCTGCCGGAAAGCCTTTTCTGCCCCTGCGGCGTCGTGCTGGCCCAACAGATCGAACCCTTCCAGGATGAGGTCCGACGCTTGCTTGGAGACTTGCCCGGCGGGCGCAGAAACAGCAGGAGGCAGTTGGCAGTAGGCAGAAGGCAGTAGGCAGTAAGCAGTAAGCAGAAAACACACACCGGCCAGGCCAACTCGCAGATCACGGAGAAAAGCAGCCCTCCCTAATCCCGAGGCCCGCACAAGACGCAACGGCTCCCAATCTCGCATGAAAAGCACTGCTTCCTGCCTTCTGCCTACCCGGCGTTGCCGGAATCAGACAGAAAAGTTGGAGCGATTCTGAATTGCCCTTGCGGGCGCGTAAACACGCGCCGAAACCAAGGTGCCCCAAAAATATCCTGCCCGACGATGTGAGAATCCAACTCCGAAGGTCCTACTGCCTACTGCCTACTGCCTTCTGCCTTCTGCCTTCTGCCCTACTGTCTCTTAGGGCGCACTGCGAACCTGCTGAGGATCACGAATGATGATTTCCGCGTGGCCCTGGTAAGTGGTCACGTCGCCCCGAATTTCCACGCGCCGTCCCTGCAAAGATTCCAGATTGCCAAACTGGCTTTTGTCGGAGGCGAAGATCACGCTGCTAAACGGGCAAGCGCGATAGTCCTGGCAGAAATCCAGGAAGGTGTTCCCGGTACGGGCGGAGTAAACTCGCAGGACGAGCCCGGCAACGCAGCCACTTTTGCCCACCAGCGGCCCGGCATTGCGAATATCCACACAGGGCGGCGGGCTACTCAAGCCGGGCGCATCCAGGGCTCGGGCCGATTGCCGGGATAAAGGGTCTGCCGCACTCATTACCGGCCTTCGGCTAAATCGCGAGCCCACCCCTATCCCCAGCCCAAAGGCCACGAGCAAGAGCCCTGTCACGACAAGGATCGGTCTGCGCTTCATCGCTCCCCACCCACCTCGTCCGGCCGGGCGGACGCGTGCACCCCGCCAGTATATCAAAAGGAAGCGGCGAGGGGCGTTCCCCACCCGGTTGACAATGTACGGTTGCCGCTGGGTATCGGGCATGAGAAAAGCGCGCGGTCAGAACGGCACTGACCGTGGCGCCCCTTGGAGACAGCGATTTTGCTCCTTGGGCGAAACCGAAATTACCGGGTTGAGCGAAATTGTGGCGCGTGCTAAATTGATATTCGCGATTGCGCTGGAGTGGCGGAATTGGCAGACGCAGCAGACTCAAAATCTGCCGCCGGTCACCCGGCATGGGGGTTCAACTCCCCCCTCCAGCATTTTGAGCTCCCACCATGGCGGATGGAAGGGTAGTAGGCACTAAGCAGAAGGCAGTTGGCAGAAAGCAGTTGAGAGCACCAGTCGGTAATGGACTAATCTTACGTAGCAGAAGCTCTACGCCGCCCTTCGGTCTGTCAGTTGACGGATAAACTCGCCGCTACAGCTTCAATTTGACCCATTAATTCCTAGCCAATAAGCTGGCTGTCGCGAAGGAGGCAGTCCGTCAACTGACGGGCCGCACTCTAAAGCTTTGCTCAAAATGCCAGCAGGGTAGCGTTTTCTCCAGCCTGTAAAGCCGCCGGCTACGAGAGCTTTCTGCCTTCTGCCTTCTGCCTTCTGCCTTCTGCCTTCTGCCTTCTGCCTTCTGCCTATTGCTCTTCAGGCCCGCAATCCTGAAAGGGCAGAGCTGGCAGCCTGTAAAGTCGTTGACACCTCGCCTTCGCTGTGGGAAGTCGAAACGAATGCCGCCTCAAACTGGGAGGGTGGAAAGTAGACGCCCGATTCCAAGAGGGAGCGGAAGAAAGATCCATAGGCCGTCGTATCCGCCTTCTTAGCGCTGGCGTAATCGCTCACGGGGGCCGGGGTAAAGAAGGCTGTAAACATTGAGCCGATGCGGTTTACCGTTAAAGCCACGCCCAGCCGCGCCGCTTCGGCGGTCAGCCCACTGGTCAGTTTGCCGGTCAGTGAATCCAGCCGCTCATAGATCCCGGGGCGCCGGAGGATTTCGAGCGTCTTCAGCCCTGCCGCCACCGCCAGAGGGTTCCCCGAAAGCGTTCCCGCTTGATAAACCGGTCCTGCCGGGGCCACCAAATCCATCAATCGCGCTTTGCCGCCGTACGCTCCCACCGGCAAGCCGCCGCCAATGACCTTGCCGAGCGTGGTCATGTCAGGATCAAGCTTGTAGAGCTGCTGGGCGCCACCATAGGCAACGCGAAAGCCGGTCATCACCTCGTCGAAAATCAGGACCGTTCCCTGCTCGTGGGTCAAGGCCCGCAGTTTTTCCAGGAAGCCTTGCTGCGGTGGCACACACCCCATATTGCCGACGACGGGTTCCACAATCGCTGCCGCCAGCTCATGGCGATGCACGCGGAAGGCTTCCTCGAGCGCCGCCGCATCGTTGAAAGGTACTGTCACGGTAAGTTCGGCGAGCGCGCGCGGCACGCCCGGACTGTCAGGCAAGCCCAGGGTGGCCACTCCCGAACCTGCCTTCACCAGCAGGCTGTCGCCATGACCGTGGTAGCAACCTTCGAATTTCAAAATCTTGTCGCGTCCGGTCGCCGCCCGCGCCACGCGCAACGCCGAAAGCGTCGCCTCAGTGCCGGAGTTCACTAGCCGCACGCGTTCAACGGAGGGATAAGCCTCCACAATGCGCTCCGCCAACTCCACCTCCCGGGGCGTGCAGGCGCCGAAACTGGTCCCCGCTTCCAGCGCTCTCGCCAGCGCTTCCACTACCTCCGGGTGGGCATGACCCAGAATCAGGGGCCCCCAGGAGAGGACGTAGTCAATGTAGCTCCTCCCGTCGACGTCGGTCATCGTTGCGCCTTTGCCGCTGGCCATGAAAATGGGATCACCACCCACGGCGCGAAAAGCACGGACCGGCGAATTCACTCCGCCCGGCATCAGTCGTCGGGCCTTTGCGAAAAGCACCTGAGATTTGTTCGGCATGGATTCGGTTCCTGGTTTGAAAGGCGGATTCATGGGTGCGTGTGACGGCGCAAGCACCGGGTTAATGGCGCGTCAGCTTTCGGTCACCTGCGGCCGGTCGAACGCCTCGCGCAGCCGGCCCACGCCCGCTTCCAGCAGCGTGTGGGCCAATCCCACGTGGAGGCGCGCAATGAGCCCCAGGTAAGACTGCGAGCCCTCCACGAGATCCTGAATGACCTCGAGAAAATTCCGGCTATGCGCCCCGAACTCTATCATGCGCGTGGTAACGCCGCCACCCAGAAACTCGCCGCGATAGAACATCCTGGCCAGGCGCGCTCCCAGCGCCAAGGCTCTGCCGAATTCGTTCCGCACTCGCTCCGGGTAAACATCGGGGAGACCCTCGAGCAATGCCTCGGCCACGAGGTCCCCCGATCGCATGGCGTAATAAATCCCTTCGCCGGTGATGGGGTCCACCAAGCCGGCGGCATCTCCCACCAAGGCCCACCCCTGCCCCGTCAATCGCAGGCATCCCCAGCTTTCGATGGAAAGCGAGGGCAACAAGTGGCTGAATATCCGCTGCGGGTCCGGAGCATAGCCAAACTTTTGCATGAAAACGCTCAGTCGCTCACGAAGCTCCGCCATGGTCTCCTCGCCGGCCTTTCCACAGATGCCCACGGAAACGTGGTTGACCCGTGGAAAGGCCCAGGCATAGCCTTCAAAATTCTCGTAAAACTGCACGCGCAGCACTTCGCACGCGACGGGCAAGTAGTAACCCAAGGTCAACATGAAATCGCGCGGAAGAAAATCTTCCGTCAACGTCTGCCGCAGCCGGGTGCGCGCGCCCGCCGCCAACACCACAAAATCCGCGTGATAAGTTTCTTGTCGGCCGGCGATTTCCCATATGGCATCCCTGCGTTGCAGCCGCAGAATTCGGTCGGCCACAATTTCCGCGCCCGCGTCCTCGGCGCGCCGGAGGAGCAAGTGATTCAGCGTGGCGCGCGAATAAACCGCCAGGGGTGCGCGCAGGTGAAAGCGCATCGCGGCGCCCGAGGGAGCCAAGAACTCCGCGTCGTGCAGCAAATTCCCTCCACCGGCCGCCTGTGCCAGGAAGGGATAACGCCGCAAGGCCTTGTGACTGAGCCCGCCACCGCACGGCTTCTCCCAGCCGATTTTTTCTTCGAAGACGAGCACGCGATGCCCACCTTGACTGCGCAATCCCCAGCCTTCCGCCAATTTCTCCGCAGCCGTGGCGCCCGCCGGCCCGCCTCCGATGATGGCAATGGTGCAAGTGTTCATTTCCGGCGCTCATAGCCCTGCCCATCGCAGGGCACTCGGGTTCTCCTTTCCAACTAGCTTGCAACAAGTGGCGGGGATAGGCAATGCCCGCGGCGGTGGGGCCCTAGTTTGGAATCTTTTGAGCGGCTCTCCCAGTGACAAGGTATGATTGAGATTATGACCTCGCCTTTCCGCTATAACAAGAAGGAGCGCAAAAGATTGCGGCGACGTGCAAGAAAGTGGGTTATAGCGGCGGGTAGGCTCGAAAGGGAAGGAACCAAACCGGTTGGCGCGGCCGCGTTGCGACGGTTAGCAGACTCTTCCGCCAGGATTGCGCTTGCCAAACGGGTCATGAAAAAAGCCGAAGAATCAAAATAGGACACTACGCGGCCGGTTGTGTATTCTTGAACGCTTTCGAATCTATGCTCATTCATCCACGCGCGCCCTTCAACTTTGCTCAAACGCTGCGATTTATCCTGGCTCCGCCCGCTTTGCTCAACGGGCGGCAGTTCGAGCCCTTGCTGGATTACTTTGTGCAGGGCGAATACCGCCGCGTGCTGGAACTCGGCGAGCAACTGATTCTCTACGGAGTGCGCGAGGATGGGCAGCCGGCCAACCCCGCACTACGAGTCCGGATTTTGGCCGGGCCGGACCATGATGGCGCGCGGCGGGCCGTCACCGCGGAGGTGGCGCGCCAATTCTCCACCGGCCTTGACCTTCAGCCCTTCTATGCGCTGGCGGAAGCGGACCCGGTGCTTCGCCGGCTCATCGTTCACTTTCGCGGCATGCGGGTCCCGCAAGCCCCACAAGTTTTTGAGATTCTGATTTCCGCCATCATCGAGCAGCAGGTGAACCTATCGTTTGCGCACAAGGTGAAGAAGGTGCTGATTGACACGTACGGACGCTGGGTGGAATTCGAGGGCCGCCGGTACCGCGCATTTCCCGAGCCCGCCGCGCTGGCCATCACCACCCGGCGCGAATTGCTGCGCCTTCAGGTTTCCGGCCCCAAGGCTCGCTACATCATCACCATTTCGCGGCTCGTCCTCGAAGGCACGCTCGACCTCGAAAACCTGCGGCACCTTGAACCGGCGATGGCCCACGAAAAACTTCTGGAGCTGAAAGGCGTCGGGCACTGGACGGCGCAGTACGTCGGACTGCGCGCGCTGAGGCATTTGGATTGCCTGCCCGCCGCGGACGTCGGTTTGCAGAAAGTCATCCAATATTTCTACGGATTACGCAAGCGGCCAACCCCCGAACGCGTGCAAAAAATGGCGCGGGCATGGCAAGGCTGGCGAAGCTACGCCACCTTTTACCTCTGGCTCACCTACTGGGAAAATACCGACTGGAAGAGTAAGGTCCGTGAGGAAATCCGGGGGCGACGCTAAAGGCGTGCTCCATTCAGGTTGGCGACGTGCGGTTGCCGCCGGAGTATCAGGCATGAGAAGAGGTTGCTGAGCCACCGCTCATCATGCCCTTCGTCGAGCTGCCCTAAGCGCTGGGTCGTTCCGCCGGAGCGTCTGCACTCAAGGCTCCAACCGCTCCCACTTTCGCGTTTCCTCGCGCGTGACCGGCCGCGACGTTCCCAAGTCAGCCAGGCGGATCACACCTGACTCGTCAATGGCATAGGTGCGCCGGGCGATGCGGATGGGGTGCAAAACAGCCACCCACGACCCCCCCGGCAAGAATGACCAGCCACTCCACTCTCCGTACGAGTACTTCACCGGCGAGGCGTAAGCGAAAAACTCCTTTTCATCGCGGGCCGGATCACCGCTTACGACCACGACGAACCGATACCAGTGTGCCAGGTCATCCCGCTTAAGGAGGCCAGCCTGGAGCAATTGGTCGAGAGTGCCGTACTCACCCGCGTGGTTCCTGTGTTGGTCCAGAGTCGCCTTGGAGCGAAACGTTTCCTCCGCAGTCGAGATCTTGCGCAAGCCGCTCTGCGCGTACTGTTCCGCCATGGGCGAGGCACTGCCATGCACCACGGACATCACGTAGTTGCTGGTGGCGAACAAGGTGAAAAGGATGATCGCGCCTCCCAGCGCCAGGCGTTTTTTCCCTTGGCCGCGTTGGGCCACCTGGATGCCTCGGCGAATCCCGTATGAAAGAATATAAAGGAAACCACAGAGTGCGGAATAGACGAGGAAGTCGCCCACCCCCAGCAGACAGAAGAGGATGCTGAGCGGGAGAAGTACCCGGTTGGCGACCCTCCATTTTATGTCTTGGGCAGTCGGCTGAACTCCCGCCAGCCGCCACGCGGCGATAACCACTGGAAACATCAGGATCAGGCCGAATGTGCCGTCGAGTGTGGGCGGGTTGTTGGCGTAGGCCGGCAGCGCGCCCGCCAGCAGAAACCAGAGCAGCCAGCAAGTGATGACGAGCCTTCTTCTCATGGTTGACCTCCTTCGTGCCGAGTGGCCCGGGCGGGCTCCTCTTTCCAGGCAAAGTCCCAATCTTCGGTGGGGAGGAAGCTGGTTTTGGAGAAGGCGTAAGTCCTCCCGGGTCCCGGCGCGGGCACGGGCGCGAGCGCGTAGCTGGAAGAGACCAGTTGAGAATTCCCGGGCAGATGGAGGAGGTATTCCGCGCGGCCGATGGGGCGTCGCCAGGCCTGCGTGGTGGTCAGCAGGTAGCGCCCGTTGGCCACGCGGGTGGGTTGCGCGTAGTCGAGACGAATCCACTTCGCCTCCCCCGGCCGGAAAGTCAAACGGAACCGCAGGCCGCGTCCCCACCGGCTGGGTTCGATCTCCGCCAGCGGGCGACCGTCCTCTGCGGCCTCGGCGAGGACGACGTCCACCGGCGCCGGGTGCGCGGCGTCAATCGGAAAGGGCACCGCAAGGGTCAGCAGGGTCGGCAGACGGGAGGAATTGCGGTAGTGGTAGAGGCCCGTGACTTGAATCAGACCTCGTTCCACCCGAACTTCAATTTTCTCCCGGTCGAAATGGACAGGGGTGAAGTAGCCACTGAAGAAGTAGATCGCGATGACCACGAGGCTCATCGCCAGCCCCAGATCGCGGTTGCGAAGCAGGAAGCGTTGAGCGGCTCTAAGGGCGTCGCGCATGGAACCAACTCACCAAGGTGAGGCCAGCGGACCGCGCTTTGCGGATGACTCGCTTGGCGACGAGTCTACAACTGTGGAGGGCGTTTCGCAACCGCCGCTGCAAGCGATCTCGGCCGACCCTGACCCCGACATTGGAGCAAGAGATTTTGGACACGAGGCTGAAGACGCGGCATCCCGGCGCCACTTTTGGAGTGCGGCCCGTCAGCCCACGGATCGCCGCTTTTGGACTGCGGTCCGTCAGTTGACGGATCGCCGCTTTCCTTCGCCGCAACTCGTTGCGGCCACCGACTCTCCGCTGACGAGTCAGCGGAGGCAAAAGCGGGAGCGAGCTCCCGCACTCCAAAATTTGTCTCGGCAAGCGCGACGCTTGCTTGACACGAATGCGCGGCCCACGTAGGATTTTCGCATCAAGATCATGATGAAATTGGAAAATCCGGCTCCCAGGGATGCCCGCAAAGTCCCAGTGAAGGTCATGAGAACGAGGTGGACCATCGCGAAGGCCGCGGTGGTTTTTCTTGGCGCGTTATTGCTCCTGGCAGGCTGTAAGGGTCGCGCAGAAAAGTCGGGCAACCCGAGCGCCGCGGAGTCTACGACTCCCACCGCCGGCGCTCCACCGACCACCGTCGAGTCTGCGACTCCCCAATACAGCGATCCTCCCACCCTTGACGTAGGACTCACCGTGGAACAAGCCTATGCTGCCATTCCCCATCGGCGAACCATTTGGGTGGAGAGCGAGTCGGCGGTTCCCTCGGAAGAACGCGCCTATCTGCGCGTGATGTTTCAAGCCTTGGACCAGGCCGTGGCGGTCCGAGTGGCGGGTCAACAGAACTTTTCCAGCCAACGCTTCGATGACCCCGACATCGCTGGCGACTTCGATCGGCTCATCGCCTTCGTTCGCAACATGCCTGTCCCGCCCACGCTCGCTTCCTACCACCAGGACATTCTCGAAGGCCTTTCCGGCCAGCGGCAATTCTTTGCGGATTGGAAGGCCCAGCGAGAGCAGTTTCCGTTCGCCCAGCAGGTTGGAAATGATCCTGACGTGCGTAAGGCATCCGGGGCCTTGCGTGCTGCTTACGGCCAATTGATGTCAAAGTACCCGAACGAGACCCCAACCAATAAGGACGCTTTCTTCGACTATCACTGCGCCCTTGACCTCCTCTAACCACGGGTAGCGCCGCGCGGCGGAGCCGCGACCCAGGAGGGTTTCACCACAGAGGCACAGAGGTCACGGAGTACGGACGCAGACAAAAACTGTGGGTTAACCAACTTGAGAGCCGTAATTCCTACCCGCCTCTGCAAGAGTGCCTTTCTCCGTGCTCTCTGTGCCTCTGTGGTGAATCTTGTCCTCTCCCGGAGGACATCCTAAATTTCTTGCTGAAAAAACAAGAATCTACGGAATTGGAATACAGAGGTAGGTGTAGTTTGCCTTCCTCTGGTCGGACCGGAATAACTCCGCGCTGCCCGCTACGCGCTCTCCGCTTTGAGGTCGCGCAATAAGCGTTCGAATGATTTCTGGTAGGGGTCGTGATCTTTCCAGGCGCGGAAGTCGCCGATGTGGCGCGTGCGCCGGACGCTGGCGGCCCAGGCTTGATCGGTTTCCGTGACGGCATCATCCAGGCGGATGGGGAATCCCGGGACGGGGATCCGCAGATTCATGGTTTGACAGCCAATCCAAGTGTTAGCGCCAGCGATTTCTGCCGTTCGTCAAAGGTGAAAAATTCCTTAGCGTTGAGCTTCCTGGCAAGAGTGACATGTAACACATCGAGGCTGCGGCAGCCGATGCGGGGAGAGTGGAGGGCAGCCCATTGTGCTGCCGCACGATAAACGGACCCCCAATTGACGGGTTGAGGAACCAATCGGCCGCTCTGCAAATCGCGCTCCACATCCGACCAAGCGGCGCTGACTTGAGCGGAGGTGAGGATGCGCCGAAAGACTCCGAGAGCAAGAGCTTTCCTCATTTCCAAGCGATGCAGTCCGGTGAATGGCAAAGGGTCGGTGGTTGCTTGAAGGACGGCTTGCGCGCTCACGCTGTGGGAATCATTGATGTAATACGAGATGAGCAGACTGGTATCCGCGTAAGGGCTTATGCGGCGTTAGTACCGCTCCTGTTCCCGCGCCAGCAAAACCAAATTGGGCAGAACCCTGTCGCCAGAAATTCGACGACGCCGAGCCGCCGCATCGGGCCAGCGAACCGGGCGTTTGCGCCCGGCCGCCGGTTCTACTTCCAGCGCCGTTTCCAATTCGTGGACGCTCTCAAAGAATTTCCGACGCTCCCGAGGCGGCAAAGCCTTCACGTGCTCCAACACTTCATTCGCGCTCATGGTCGAAAAATAGCACGGACGGGACGCGCAGTGCAAGTTCGCTTTTGGCAACTGACAACGGACGACTGACGATAGAGGTCTACAGTTGACAGCCGACAGCTAACAGTCGGGACGCACTCGGCTCTTACTGTAAACTGTGGACTGTAAACTGTGAACTGGTTTCCAGGATTCTTACTGTGAACTGTAAACTATGGACTGTGAACTGATCTCTTGAATTCTGAATGATGAACAGAAATCGGGCCAATGCGAGTTTCCGCCGATGGACAACAGAAAGCCGCGGACTTAGGAAATAGGTCGCGCTATGCTTGCTGCTATCGCCGGAACTGGCGGCGGACGGCCAGCAAGAACAGCGCGATCAGGGTGGAGGTGAGCACCAATTCGAACCAAGAAAGAGCACGCCCCCAGGGATAACTCGGTTCGTAGGCAGGGTCGCGTTGCAGGGCAGCGACAGCCACGCTGGTCATCAGGCTGTCCCCCAACAATGCCGGAAAACTCAGTTTTTCCCCACCACGCTGGAGGCTTCCATAGAGGATATAGTTGTGGTAACTCAGTTCCGGTGCCCCAGCGTCGCGTGACACAGAATCGTAAACCGCCGGTTGCGCTCCCCCCGCCCTGATCGCGGGATGCAGTCCCGAAATAGGATAGAGAAGCATGAAGAGTAACAAAAAGCCAGCCAGCCAAAGGGCCGGCCTACCGTAGCTCTCCCCGTATTCGCTGGCGTATTTATACCATGCGGCTAACCCGAGGTGTCGATGCCACTCGCGCCGGAACACGTGAAAGTTACGTTCCGAGTAGCCCCTCTTCTTGGCCCAGCGAGCCACGAAGTGCTGCTTTTCACTAGCAAGGAAGCTCTTGATCTCTTCTGCAAACCAATGAGACAGACGATTCGGCTGGGGCGTGGCCATTCGCTTCATTTCCATTTCGCCGTAATGGAAATCGCCCGCCGTCCAGTAATCGCGCCGGTCGTCGTAGTTTTTCTTCAGTTGCTGGTAAAGCTCTGCGACCAAATCGTAGCTTCTCTCATCTGCCTGCCTACTCCTTGGCTTCAGCGGAAAAACGCAGATTCCACCATCTGGCAGATCGTGTGTAGCGGAACTCAAGCTGACGTCTTCCTCGAACACCATCTTTTTCCCATTACTGGTGCGCCTTCGCCAAGTGATGTTTGAAAACATGAACCTCGAAACATCGCAATTACAAAATAGGGCCTGCCCAAGGTAGCACTTGTAAAACACTACCAGCTCAGGTTTAGCAAATGAGGCGCGCGAAAAAACGGGCCCAGGCAGGCTAGGGTCATATTGGCCGACCTTGTGAGCACCTGCGAATGAGGTTTCCCGAAACTCTACAGCGTCAAGAAATTGCGTGTTCGAGAAATCCACAAATGCTGGGAAGTGTGCATGATTGAAGTGAGCGGACTGGCGGAAGACACAACTTTTGAAACTCATTGACGTGGCGAACCCGGCGTAGTCAAAGCTTGCTGGACCGTTGAATACGCAACGATCAAAATCGGCGTGAGCTTCAAAATGCACAAAATTGAAACCAGCGCCTTGCTGGAATATGGCCTTGAAAAAGCTTACGTCACCCAAAAACACCGCGCTCTCAAACTCACACCGGACAGGAAACTCCTTTGGGGGAAAAAAATCCACAGGAAAAACGAAGTCCGAAAAGTCTGCGACTCCTGTGGCTGTTCCTCGTGACAGCGTTAAGTTAAACTCTCTGAGGAAGAGATCCACGTCCTTGTTTTTGTCATGTGAGTGCATTAAGCATAGTGGTGTCTTATCGACACCCCCGGGCGCGACGTGAACCGGCCGACGGCATCCCAACGCTTTACACCGCTCGACGGTTTTGCCCCCATCTGGAGCATTCTGTTTTGAATCGCCCATATTAACCATGTTTTTAAGTAAGACAAAACCTTCCCGCCACTCATGGCTGACGCGTTGTGCGCCGATGTTGGCCTAAGTAGCCAGGACTCTCGGTGGTTTATTTTGCCGAAGCAAAAAACTCCCGATCCGAACGCCAACTGCCATACAGCGTCATTCCACACAAGCCCTTCGCTGAGACCCTACTTCGCTCGACGGGCCATTCCAAGATACTCAAAATGCTTCTCTCTAGAGTCCACAGCAGGTGGTATTTTGCCGATATGACCCTAAACCACTCTTGATCGCTTGAAAAAACACGACCATGCACGATTCGGTTCCGGACCGCGTACAAACTGTCTCTTCCACCGAGCATCGGCCAGAGGTCGGCTAAATCAATCTTTTGCAAGGAGCACATCTGTTTGAAGCGAACGGCGAAGGACGATCGGTTCGCCCCACGAATATCATATAGATTGAGCAAGGTCTCTACCCCAGCAAACAACATTACGAATGAATCTCCGATGCCACGCGCCTGCCCATGCAGGGCGAAGTAAACAGCCTGCTTCAACCCCCCAGGACCGGGGAGGCTGCGGAGCTTGTACAAGCTTTTGTTCAAGAACTCCTCAACGTCCTGCAATGAAATGAGCGTTTCATCAATGTCCGTTTCCTCCTGTGAGGACACCGTAAAGTCACGCCGGTAATATGTTGCAGTGGCTCCATTTGCGTACGACAAGCTCCAACCCGTTAGCATCAAAACGCGTCTTTCCGCGAGTGAAGCAACAGCGAGGACATCCTCAAGCGAAGAAAGAATGCCCTTCGGATCTCGCATTTGAGCTGGTTCAGCCAACTCGCATTCGACGTTTGATTCCAATTTTCCGGCAGCAATTCGTCGATATGCGCTGGCGAAATGGAAGGTGATCCCGGGGCTCGTGCAACAGACGGGCCCTTTCCTTACGACCTTCTGGACCACGATTTCCCCATTTTGCTCTGCAAGGATGTCTGCTGAGCGAAGGAGGGCACTAGGTGTCATCACGAACCGAACCCGGGAAATAGCAGAGCCATCAACATCACCGGAGCTAACTTTTAGCCTGGTTATCTCTCCAACGAGCGTGTTTTCGACACCATTTCCCCAATCCCACTGGCAGTAACCAGAATGGAATATCTCTTCTGCGATCAGGATATTACAGCCAACTTTCATTTCACACGAAAATTTCCAGGTCAAGAGAATGCCGTCGTCTAGCCAACTCGCTCGGACGAGTACCCATATCCTTGCGACCTCCGACTTGGGAAAGAAAAAACAACATTCGAGTTTCTGGAGGAGGCCGTGCTGCGTGCGGAAGGTCCCCAAACCCACAAAATCAGGTCGAGTGTCAAGATGCAAAGAGCTCTTCGTCATAAACATCACCTGCCGATAACCATAAATGCCCCGAGCGCGACCCCGAAGAGCGATAGGCAGCGCCCGCCCGCGGCGAGGCAAGGTTCTTAAGAGCCAGCGCTGCCAGCCCCTGCGCGTTCGCGATTCAGCGCCAGCAGGCGTTCCAGGATTTCGGCATCGCTCAGGTCCTCCGGCCAACCGTAGGCAGCCAGGACGGCCTTATCGAGTGCTCGGTGGGCATCCTCAAGCCATTGCGGGCGCTGGTTGTAGAGGTTCGTTAGGGTACGCTTCTTCAGTTCCGCCGGGGGGGCCCCAGGCGGATTCAGCCATGTGTCCCGCTTGTCGACTAACTCTTTTGCGGCAACGGCAATAGCCTCTACCCGAGGGTTGTCTTGGGACTCCTTGCCGGGAGGCCACGGAAAAGGAAACGTCTCAAAGGTCGTCTCGGAGTTGTAAGACGGACGATCCTCCAGAGTCGAACATTTTCGTAGCGCCCACAATTCATGTACCCGCGAGTGCAATACACCGAAAAAATAATCGTCATCCCGTGCGAATACATGTAGCTTATGGTCGGGTACGACCTCAGTGCTCATCCAAACAAAGATCCGGTGCTTTGCGACCTCAGGCGTGATTATGCATCGGCCTTTCCCCTTTAACGCCTCCCTCAATGCCGGACGGGAGCGTCCGTGAAGCCACCAACTGACGTGCATACGAGCGTCGCGATTGCGATCCCTCACCGGCTTTACGGTTCGGCGCACATACTCAAAAGGCAGTTCGTAAAGTGCCGCCTCGCTCTCCGGCATTTCATTGAAGTCAATCACCCACCCTTGCGGAAGTCTTTTCGTCACGTCTTTTCCGCCGATTCTGCGCCGTACTACGTCCGAGTTGGGACGTGCATTTGGATTGAGCGGTGAAGCCAGCATAGCTTGAGCGGTTGTGGCATCAATGTCGAACGGGCCCCCCTTCATAACACCCAAGAAGCAAAGGCCCGCGTTTTCGTCGAGGCTGACAGCGCTGGCAAGATCAGCTCCAGCGGTCAAATCAGCATGAATCTGATCAACGGCTTCGCCGTCGAGAGTCCGTGCTTTTTCGGCACCGTTATCGTACCCGATCATCGACACCCGGACTGCCGCACCATCGAGTACCCATGGGCGATCACTCCACGCCATGAAGATATCGCCAGTGTCTTTGATTCGTTCGAGAACACGGCGGCTTGCTCCGTGTCGGATTGAGTTGGTAGCAAGCAGCCCCGCCCTCTTCGCAGTCCCCTTTTCGATTGCCGCGCGCGCCCGCTCGTGCCAGTAGGTCACGAAATCCGCCCCGCCTGGAACACGCTCCTCGTACAGTTGCCGGAGATGGTCCACGTATTGGTCTCCCAGCCCTTCGCGCATCTTCTTGTCACCCAGGAACGGCGGATTGCCGATGATGACATCCGCTTGCGGCCACTCCGGTTCCATGGGCCCGCCGTGCGCATCGTGAGTCAACACGGCGTCCATGCGCCGGATGTTGTGGAGGCGCTGAAGAATTGGCGATGGCGGCACGCCGAAACCGTTGTCGTGCAGCCATTGGATGTAGCCGATCCACACGACCACGGACGCCAGTTCCTGGGCGTACACGTTAATCTCAATGCCGTACAATTGGGCAGGGTTCACTTGATAGGGCAGCAGATGAGCAAGACCGTGGGTGGCTCCGAAGAGGCTCACTTCCTTCCACAAATCCAGCAACGACTTAAGAGCCACGTATAAGAAGTTTCCGCTGCCACAGGCGGGATCGAGCACACGAAGGTGAGAGAGTTCGTCCACGAAACCGAGCAACAAATTCCGCAACGCAGTTTGCTGCTTATTCGCGGCTGCTTTTCCCGTCTTGGGCCTTTCGAGGAGTTTCTCTGCCTTAGTCTTGACCTCAACCCAGCGGCGCCGCAGGGGAGCCATCAGCACAGGCTCGACAATCAGCAGGATGTCGTCACGGCTCGTGTAGTGCGCACCTAACTGGGAACGCTTGTCCGGGTCGAGGCTGCGTTCAAATAAGGTTCCGAAGATGGCGGGTTCGATGGCTGACCAATCAAGCTTGCTGACTCGCAGTAGGGTTTCAATGTCTTCCGCGGAGAGGTCGAACACTTCTGCGTCCGTAAACAGATCACCGTTGAAGTGGGCGATGTCGTCCGCACCGAATGCCCCGCCCGTAGCCATTGCTGCGAACAGTTGAGCCAGCCGAGTTTTGAAATCGGCGGGGCGGTGGCGCGTCCGTTCGAGCAGCACTGAGAACAGCTTGGGAGGCAACAGCCCGATATCCTCGGCGAAAAGGCAGAAGAGCAGTCGCATCAAAAAGTGCGCGGCGCGCTGCGGGTCAACGCCTCTCGCTCGCAAGGAGTCCGCAAGGGTTGCGAACTCAGCGGCGGCCATCTCCGTTACATCTGCCGCGCTACGATCGGGCCGGAGCCGCGCCGGATCGCTGAACACGGCGCGAAGAACCTCGAGCGGCGGTAGCTTGCATTCGGCGGTTGCTTGGTTCTTCTGCAGGTCGTCAAGCGAGAATCGATAGACTTGCTTTGCCGTGCCGGTGAAGTTGGTATGAACCTCGAACAGCTCAAGGTCACACACCACGAGGAGGGGCGGATTTTCCAGGTCCTCACGATATTTGAGGAGTTGTTGATACGCGACATTAAGGTTCTTGTGCTTGCCTTTGTACTCCCAACCAAAGTAGCCGTGTTTCCAGACATCCGCAAAGCCTTGCTTGCCCTCGATGGTGGTTCCGCCCTTTTCAAACGTGTACGTCGCCCCGGTAAAGTCCTCTGACGCTGGATGCGGCTCGCCCAACACGTCACAAAGCTCAATAAAATGCATTTGCGCGCCCGCGCTCTCCGTGAGGCCGGAGCTTCGCCATTTATTGACAAAATCAGGTAAGGTTAACGTTAACATCTCAGTAGCAGCAAGACTGTAGCACATTGCTTAACACCGTTGAACACTTCTGCTAGATTCTGCGTTCATAGGTGTTATCGGCGGGGGGTCAGAAGTTCATGAATATGTTTTAATGTCGGGAGGTGGATATTTTGGAGATGAACAAAATGCCCCAGCATGTGGATCGTTCACTTGTTCCCGGCTGGCTGGCGCAACCTGTCCGGTGAGAGGTCCGCGGCATTTTGAACTGCGGACACAAGAGCAGTGGCCTGTGGATAGTGGCGAGTGGCGAGTGACGAGAAACGGGAATCAGGTGTCAGGTGCCAGGTATCGGGTGTCAGGGGGTTAAGAAAAACTGCCTACTGCCTACCGCTTACTGCCCACTGCCCTAAAGGGTCTGTATGCGCCAGCCTGCGGGATTTGGCTGTCTCTATATAGACTTTGCGACTAGCAGATGGTAGTCTTGTGCAGAGTGGGGAGAGGATGGTAATGAGTCGTACCTATGAAGTCGAAGCGCACTGGGATTCCGAGGCGGGGGTTTGGGTGGCGGAAAGTGAGGACATCCCCGGCTTGGTGGCAGAAGCCGAATCCATGAATGCCTTGGTAGAGAAGGTCCGGGTTTTAGTGCCGGAGCTTTTTGAGCTAAACGGCGGACTGGAACCGGGGCAAAAGGTGGTCAACGTTCTGGTTCGCGCCCATCATGAAGAAACTGCTTCGGTGTCCGTGGCGTCCTGATGGTGAGCTACACGCCGAAGCTGAAAGAAGTCCTTCGCGCCCACGGATGTTATTATGAGCGTCCCGGACGTGGCGATCACGAGCTCTGGTACAGCCCGATTACTCGGCGATACTTCCCCGTAGACCACAAGATTCTATCCCGCCATACCGCCAATGGAGTTTTGAAACAGGCTGGAATCCCCAAGCAGTTCTGAATCTCCTTCCGCAATCAAGACAGAACGTAGAATGGCATGGCAAACACCCGAGCCGCCGGGGTTCAGGCGGGAATTTCGGCGAGCGAGTGAATGCGCCGACGCGCCAGCAAAAGGCTCCAAAATGCCGATCGGTTCCGCTAAGTGTATGAAAACAATAGCGAACTGATTTAGTGATGAGAACGTCGCTATATAATTGAAAATAAACCTCTTACAAGCTATGTAAGCGGCATTTCATGGTTTATCATAGGCTGTCACGGATTATCCACAATGAAATTGCGGGATGGGGCTGCGGCCGAAAATCGAAAATCCAAGATCTAAAATGGCCCGATGAGCCGATGGCCCGATTTCTACCCTCTCAGTTGTGACGCGAGCATGAACCACAGGGCCAGGCCCAGTCCGACCGCAAAGTGCGGCTGGACGAAGGCGAAATAGATGAGAGCGATGAACCAAGGGATGAATACCAAGGGAGCGTGGTGAAAAACATAGTCGGTAACCAGTAGAAGGAAGAAGGCACCAAAGGCGCCGACCACGCATCCAAGAAGATTCAGCAACCCGAAATGCTCGGGACGAACCCAAAAACGATGAACACCCACGGCAATGAAGAAGGCTCCCGTCACGATCATGACGAGCGCAGCGCCCTTCTCACTCAAGAACCACTGCTTGAAGTTGGTCATCCCTTGCTTGAGAGAGCTCATCGTTGTCAGCCCGGCGAGGGAAGTATAAGGCATCGCGGCGCAAATGCCATCACAGGAGTGGAGGAAATTCATGGCCAAGACCGGTTTGACCAATCCCTTTATCGCCCAGGCTAAACATGTGTTGAGGCAAGTTTACCTGCCGCGCATAACCAGTTGCCTCAAGCAGCTTTCACCCGAACAGATCTGGTGGCGGCCCAATGCGGCTTCCAACAGCGTGGGGAACCTGGTGCTGCACCTCACGGGCAATGTGCGTCAGTGGGTTATCTCCGGCTTGGGCGGAAAACCGGATGTTCGCCAGCGTGACCTGGAGTTTAGCCAGCGCAGTCCCCTGCCCCGACGGGTTCTGGTGAGCCGCCTGCGCACGACCGTAGAAGAGGCGTGCCGCGTGCTGGACAAGCTTTCACCCGAAGATTTGGCGCGCGTTTACGCCATCCAGAAGTATCGCGTGACGGGAATGGAAGCCACCTTCCACGTCGCCGAACACTTCTCCCATCACGCGGGGCAAATCATCCTGCTGACCAAGATGCTCAGGGGAAGCGACCTGAAGTTTACCCAGCTTCCGGGCGAGAAAAAAGCGGAGGCTCGAAATCTGCCGGCGTGGTAATGGCGTGGAAGGTGCTACGAGAGCACGTGCACCTGCTTGGCTTGAAATACCAGCGCGCCTGCCGGAATGGTAACCCCATTGATGGTGACAGCTTTGGACTCGTAATAGGGCATGCCCTTGACCAGCAGAGTGTTCAGTGTCGTTATGCCACCCAATCCCGTCACATTAACATAAGCGGTCTGGTTATTGGTGACGACATAGATGGGGACTCCGTTCAACAGCGCACAGCAGGGAGCGAGAATGAAGACGCCGGTTGCGTCGTCCGACCCGATCTGCAACATCGAACCCATCGTCCCCTGCATCGACTGTAATTTCAGATAAATCGCCGTGGGTTCGACGATAAAGGGTATGGCTTGGGTTGTCCCATTAAAATTCGGAGGCTTGGTATAAGCTCCGTGTACGACGAGCTCCTGACCCACGGCTAAATTCTGCGGCCCGAAGGAAAGGTTGGCAAAGTTCGGTCCGAGAACAGAGGCCTGATAGGTCGGGTTGGTCGTAAGGTCGACTTGGTAAATGTTATCAAACAGCAGGGTGGAGATATCAGCGGGCTCTGCGTCATGCACCCACAAATTGAGTTGCGTAGGATTCCCAGCCGGATCGGTCTTAATTGAAACAATCGGGCCGATCAGAGCCGTGCTGGGAGTCACTCCCACTTCCGTCGGGAAAGGGTTCTCGAGCGCCTGGACTTCCACCGTCTTTGCCGCAAGGTTGCCCTGGCTATCCAGGATCGCGTCGACTTCCACATAGCTATTGGGGAGGAGGTGAGCGAGGTCGGCAAAACCGATTTTGTTGGTGGTGGCGGTTAGATTCATCGGCAAGTTCGGAGCGTCCGCCGTGGACGGCGAGAGGACTTGCATCGAGAAGCTTCCCGTGTAAGTGGGATTCGATGTGGTGTTGGTGTTTGAGACGCTCCTTACAAATCCCCACAGGTCGTCCAGTTCGCCAAATCCATTGGGATTGATGGCGCCCGTCGGGCTGGTAGCTAACAACTGCGTTTCGTTAGCCACGGCAGTGATCTGCCCGGTAATGTTCCCCGAAGAATTCGTCGCGAGCATGCGCAGGACGTCAAAATCCAGAAGCATAACGTTGGCTTGCCCGGCGGTGATGACCAGAGGGGTAGCGAGCGTAATGATGGGCCTGGAGTTTGTGAAGGTCGTGGTGTAGCTATGCACGGGCGGGCTCAGGATAGGGTCATAGGCGGCTATCTGCGCAAGCTCGAAATCAAGATTCATCTGATTGTAGCTCCCTGCCTGCATGGGAAACTCATAAAGGATCGTGGTGAAATCGCGAAGCTGTTGCAGGTTCAGGCGAATTTCCGGGGCGAAGGAAGGCGTGGTGTTGAGGTAGGGCACGGCGGACCCGCCCTCTACGGGAGTAAAGCTCAAGTTCTGAATGACGACATTGGCGGAAATCGCATTGCAATTCGGCACGTCATGCACAATGGTGATTAAAGTCCCGGTACCTGGGTTGGGACTGGATGTTGTCGTCGAGCTACCGCAGCTTGTTAAGAATCCGGCGACCAGCACCACACCAATAATCTTCGCCAGCCTACTTTGGGGCGTCCGTCTCAAGAGTCTCCTTCAGGTTATGTCTGGGAATGGCACTTGGCCGCGGCGGCCTGGGGATCCCGGCTTTCACCCCGGCTGTCATTAGCACAGACCCGCGCCTCTTCCTCAGATGATGTTAACCCATCATGGGGTTTTCCGCATGCTGGGACTAAAAAGCCAGGATTCCGATAAATACAGTGAATTGACCGCGGAAGGCAAGAGCTATTCATCATTTCTGCTCGGCTTTACGGCGGCGGATGAAGGCCGGCACGTCCAGATCGTCCTCCAGAATCTCCTTGGTCACGGTGGGAGCTTGCGTTTCCACCGGCAGCTTCTCTTTCTTAGCCATCATATTCTTAACGCTCTGTTGCGCGGTGCGCACCGCCGGGGAAATTGTTGACAAAGGCTTAATGCCCATTCTTTCGGACTTGATGCCGGTGGCGATCACGGTCACTTTGACGGCATCTCCCATGGACTCATCGTGGACGGCGCCAAAGATAATGTTGGCATTCTCCGCGGCGGCCTTCTGCACGATGGTTGAAGCCTCATGCACCTCATACAGGGTAAGCTTATTCGAGCCCGTAATGTTCAGCAGAATGCCGTGGGCTCCATTGATGCTCGCATCCTCGAGCAAGGGGCTGGCCATGGCGCGGTTCGTTGCCTCCACGGCGCGGTTCTCTCCGCTGGCCACGGCGGTTCCCATCACGGCATAGCCCATGCCTTCCATAATCGCTTTGATATCCGCGAAGTCACGGTTAATAATCCCGGTGATGGTGATGATGTCGGAAATTCCTTGCACCCCCTGCCGCAGAATATCGTCGGCAATGCGAAATGCCTCAAAAAAGCTCGTCCCTTTATCGACGAACTGCATCAGCCGCTCATTGGGAATGCAGATGACGGTATCCACGCCTTGACTCAACTCCGCCAAACCCTGCTCGGCCTGCATCATTCGGCGTTTGCCCTCGAAGGCGAAGGGCTTGGTCACCACCGCCACGGTGAGCGCGCCCAGCTCGCGCGCCAAGCTGGCGACGATGGGAGCGCCCCCCGTCCCCGTTCCCCCACCCAAGCCAGCAGTGACAAACACCATGTCCGCGCCTTCCAGCGCTTCGATGATCTTTTCCGTGTCCTCCAGGGCCGCCCGCCGTCCAATTTCCGGATTGCCTCCCGAACCCAATCCCTTCGTCAACTTCGTGCCCAGTTGAATCTTCAATGGGGCATTGGAAGCCTGGAGCGCCTGCGCGTCGGTATTGGCCACAAGAAAGTCCACGCCTTTAACGTCGGCTGCGATCATGCGGTTGACCGCATTGCCCCCGCCTCCCCCGACGCCGATCACCTTAATCCGGGCGCCGTCGCGCAGGTCATCCGAGAAATCCACCCGGAGGTCGCCCAAGCCGTTATCGCTCATGATGGTTCCTTCCATTGTCGATTGACGATTGGTGAATTGCGATTTGTGATTGGTGATTTATGATTGGTGATTGACAAATTTTGGCTCACCGATTTTCGGTGACCCTCCGCCGAAATCGCTCTAGAGAAACGAAGAACTCGATTGCGCTCATGTTCATTCGTCAATCCTCAATCACAAATCGCCAATCACAAATCACCAATTCCCCAAATCATTTTAGCTTATTCCAAATCCTTCCCAACAGCCCTGTGGACTCCTTGGCGTCACGCAGTAAGCGCAGGCGGTAACCATGAATTGCCAACCCCACCACGGTGGCGAATGCCGGGTCAGGAAGGGTTTCTCCCATCGCTTCCAGCCCGGTGGGAATGGCCACCCGCACGGGCATGCCGAATGTTGACTCCGCAAGGGTGGCCAACCCTCCAAGCTTGGCTCCCCCGCCGGTCAGCACCACTCCGGCCCCCAACTGTTTCTCGCAACCCGAGCGGCCAATTTCCGCCCGAATCAACTCCAGCAGTTCCTGCGCGCGCGGCTCAATGATCTCACTCAGCATGGCGTAACTCACCACGCGCGAAGGCCTTTCGCCCACGCTGGGGACCTCCAGCAAGGTGTCTGCGGGTTTGGAAAGGTCGCGCTCGCCCCAAGCCTTTTTCATTTTTTCCGCTTCGGGGATCGGCGTGCGCAGCCCCACAGCAATATCATTGGTGAAGTGTTCGCCGCCCACCGGAATGACGGCGGTGTGCCGTACCACGCCCGCGTGATAAACAATCAGGTCCGCTGTGCCGCCCCCGATGTCCACCAGCGCCACGCCCAGCTCACGCTCATCGGCCGTGAGGCACGCTGCGCCAGAAGCGAGGGGCTCAAAAACCGTGTCCTGCACCACCATCCCGGCGTGGTTTACTGCCGTCACCACGTTCTGGGAAGCGGAGATGGACGCCGTCACCAGGTGCACATTCACGGCCAGGCGCGCCCCCACCATCCCCACGGGGTCGCGGATGCCGTCCTGGGCATCCAGCACGAATTTTTGCGGAAGCACCTGAAGAAGCTGGCGATCCTCCGGAAGCGTGATGCCTTGGGCCGTCTGAATGACTCGCCGCATGTCATCCCGTTGCACTTCGCGGGTCGCGGTGGGAGACTTCCCCAGCGTGATGGCTCCCCGGGAATTCACTCCCTTGATGTGCGCGCCGGCCACGCCCACGTAAGCCGAATCAATGGACACTCCGGCGGCAGCTTCCGCGGCCTCCATGGCTTTTTTCACCGCCAGCGCCGCCAGGTCCAGGTTTACGATCGCCCCCTTGCGCCATCCCTTCGATTCCGCGACGCCCAGGCCCGCCATTTCCAGCTTCCCTTCCGAGTTTGGCTTGCACACCAGTGCGCTGGTTTTAACGCTTCCCAGGTCGAGCCCGACAATGAAGTGGTTCTTGTGCGCCACGATTTAAGAAGCTTTCAGCTTTCAGTTATCGGCTATCAGCTTTCAGCTCTCAGCCTTTAGCTTTCAGCGTTCCGCTGTCAGGAATTCGGCATTGGTTTAACTGATGACTGATAGCTGAAAACTGACAGCTATTCTATTCCTTTCGGTCGCCGCTGGCTGGGACTGCCGGCTCCGGAGCAGGCGCGGACGTCTGTGGGTCCACGATGATTTGGTTGCGATAACGCAAATCAACCGAATCAAGTTTACCATTCGATTTCTGTATTTCCGGGAGCAGTGTCAGGAAATTCTGGAATCGCTGGAGAAAATCCTTTTGCCCGAAATGCACTTGCACGGTTTGTTGCCCCTGAACGAGCAGGGCCTTGAGATCCTCAGCATCCGTCAGGTAAACTTCCGAAATCATCCACCCCGCGCGCGGAGCTTCCTCCCCCAATTGCCGCATGAACTCCAGGTAAAGAGCCAAACGCCCGCGGCGCTCGTCGATGCTGGTGAGGTTTTCCAGTCCATAGAGCAGGGGGAAATCAAAAGCCCCGTTTTCGGGCTTCTCCAGCAGCATCCCGTCATCGTCGACCAGGCTCACTCGCCCGCCGACATTCGCATAGGCAACGGGGGTCCGTTCGGTGATGTGCACCAGCAGCCCATGGGGCAAGATGCGGGTCACCGAGGCCTCACGCACCCAGGGCAGAGTTTCCACCCCGCGCCGCCTGACATCCAGGGACATGCGGAAAATGTTGGTCCCCGTTTTGAGGTTCCGGGTTAACGGCAATCCCAGCGCGCCCAACACTTCCTCGCGCGAAACGAAGTGGTTTCCCGTCACCACGATGTCTTCCGGCGAAGTCAGCACGAAAAAGGGAGAGGTCAACGCGAACGTCGCCAGACCATACCCCGCCAAACCGACGGGCAGCAGCACCGCGAGCACAAACAGCGCCACCCGCACTCGCCGCGATATACGGCTGCGCCGCACGGGAACCGATTTCTGCCGCCGCAGGTAAGGAGACTCCTCTTGCGAATCCAAGTCGTCTTGCACTGGGATTTCGTCTTGTTCAACCATCTCCATAGGTTTTCACCACACTGATCCGAAAAGCGAAGTCAAAAGTCAAAACGCAAAAGTCAAAGGGCAAAAGTCAAAAGGTAAAACGCAAGAGGCAAAAAGCTAAAGGTAAAAGTCAAAACGCAAAAGTCAAAAGGCAAAAGTGAAAACACATAGGTCAAACCGCAAAAGTCAGAGCGCAAAACCGGCGGGCTTGGGGTCCTTACTTTTGACTTTTGACTTTTGCGTTTTGACTTTTGACTTTCCCTTCTGCCCACTGACTCCCCGCTCCTGTCTCCTGCCTCCTAGCTTTTCCGCCAGCGCCTCCCCGATCTTCCACACGCTTCCGGCGCCAATAGTAACGACCAGGTCGCCCGGCCGCGCGTCGTTCAAGAGCTCTTCCAAGAGCTGTTCGTCTGACGGCGCGTAGCGGGCGTTGTCTACTCCCAGCTCATGCATGCGCTCCACCAATCGCTGGGAACTCACGCCCGGAATCGGTTTTTCGCTGGCCCCATAGATATCCAGCACGTAAACGCGGTCGCAGCCCGCGAAGCTGCCGGCCAATTCATCCAGCAAGAATTTGGTGCGGGTATAACGGTGCGGTTGGAAAATAGCGATGACGCGCTTGGCCCCGCGCAGGCGTATGGCGTCGAGGGTAGCGCGAATTTCCGTGGGGTGGTGGCCATAGTCGTCCACGATGGTGATGCCATCGATCTCGGCCTTGATCTGCATCCGCCGATCCGCGCCGCGAAAGCGCTCCAGCCCATGCCGAATCTGTTCGGCTGTAAGGTCCAATTCCAATCCCACCGCGACCGCCGCCAAAGCATTCTGCACATTATGCCGTCCGGGCACCTGAAGGGAGAATGGCCCCAGCACCTTCCCTTTCACCAGCGCGTCAAACACCGAACCGGTGGGCATAAGCTCGTGAATCCTCCCCTGAAGGTCGGCGCCCGCATCGATCCCGTAGGTCACCACGCGACGACGCAGATTGGGAATCAGCGTCTCGATCAGCGCGCGCCAGGGCGGGTCGAAACAGGCGACCACTGCCCCGTAAAAAGGGACTTTGTTCATGAAAGAAACGAACGCCGCGGCAATTTCCTCGAGGTCGCGGTAGTGGTCCAGGTGTTCGCGGTCGATGTTGGTGACCACGGCAATCGAAGGCAGCAGGTAAAGGAACGAACGGTCGCTCTCATCCGCCTCCACCACCATCAAATCGCTTTTGCCCAAGCGGGCGCTGGAGCCAAAAACGTCAAGCCGCCCGCCAATCACCGCCGTGGGGTCGAGTTTCGCCTCCGCCGTCATCACCGCGATCATGGAAGTGACCGTGGTCTTGCCATGAGCGCCTGCCACCGCCACGCTGAACTTCAGCCGCATCAATTCCGCCAGCATTTCGGCGCGCGGAATAACGGGAATCTGCCGCTGGTGTGCTTCCTGAATTTCCGGATTGTCTGCGGGCACGGCGGACGACACCACCACCACTTGCGCCTCGCGGGCATTGCTCGCGGCATGGCCCACAAACACCCGCGCGCCCAGGCTCGCGAGGCGCTCGGTTACAGGGGTGGCTTTCTGATCGGAGCCCGAAACCTCGAAACCGAGATTCAGCAAAACCTCGGCGATGCCGCTCATCCCGATGCCGCCGATGCCCACGAAATGTATCCTGCGAATTTTACCGAGCATGTGTCAGTGGTCCGTTGTCCGTGGTCCGTTGCAAGCGATAATCGAAGCTCGAAAATCGAAATTCGAAAATCGCGGCGACTTTCGATTTTCGAGTTTCGAATTTCGTCTTTCTAAAGACGACGCGCTAAATTCTCCACCATATCCGCAATGCGCGCTGCCGCGTCGGGCCTTGCCAAACGCCGCGCGCATCCTTCCATCTTTTCGCGCGTCGCGGGGTTTGCCCTCAGCTCCCGAATCTCTCCCGCCAGCCGCTCTGGCGTCAACTCGGATTGCACGATGACGCGCGCTGCCCCCGCCCGTTCCATGGCTCGGGCGTTCTCCAACTGGTGTTGATCCGTAGCGCCCAGGAAAGGGATCAGCAACGCCGCCCGGCCGGCAGCGGCCAGTTCGGCCACCGCCGTGGCGCCGGCGCGCGAAATTACCAAATCCGCCTGCGCAAGCGCCCCAGGCATGTCCTCAATAAAAGCGTGAACCTCAACCGGCAAGCCTGACTCCTGATAGGTCTTGCGAACTTCATTATAGTCGTGTTCACCGGTTTGATGGATGATTCTCATCCCGCCCGGGAGTCCCTCATTTTCAGGCGCTGCAACCAGTGCGGCAACCGGCGTAGCAGCGGGCTTTAGCCCGGCATCCGGAGTGCAGGGCCGAACGGCGTTCGGCCAAGGGCCAGCGCCGCTGGCCCCTACGTCACGGGTTGCGGTATTGCCGCCTTGTGCCGATCTCAAGGTCGGCGCTACGTTTGCAGGTGCCGGGCTAAAGCCCGGCGCTACGTCAGCTTCCAACAGCGGCAGACTCGCCACGACTGCACGGTTGATCGCCCTCGAACCTTGACTGCCTCCCACCACGAGCACGGTGAACGGTGGCACAGCCACTCCTGGCTGTGCGCCCACAGGCAGCAGTGCCTGTGCTACAGGCGGCGCGTGGTGGCGCGGTAAAATTTCAAAAAATGCCCGGCGCACGGGAAGCCCTGTCACGTGTGCCTTCTCTCCGTAAAGTTGCGCCGCTTCGGCAAATCCCACCGCCGCGGCCCGCACCATCGGCGCCAGAAGGCGGTTGGTAAAACCCGGCCGCGCATTCGGCTCGATCAAAATCGTGGGAATATTGACGAGCGACGCTTCCAGCATCACCGGGCCTGCCAGATACCCGCCCACGCCCACAACCACCTGGGGTTGGAACTCCCGCAAAATCCCCGCCACTTCAATCGCCGTGCGGGGCAAAACCAGGAGATTGCGCAGCCTCTGAATGCCCCCAATGCCCTTCAGCCCCGCCGCATCAACAGCGCGAAGCCGGAAGCCTGCCGCGGGGATCAATTTCGCTTCCAGCGGCCTGTGCGTCCCCAGGAATTCGATCTCGTAATGGGAACCCGAACGCTCTCCGCGCGCGCGCAATTCCTCCGCCACGGCCAGGGCGGGGAAAATGTGCCCGCCGGTTCCGCCCGCGACCATTAGGATTCGCACCGCCCGAGGTGGCTTATCGGTGTCCAATGTCTGGTCGTGCTCGTTATTCACTCCCTATCACCGAAGAAGAGCAAGTCAAAAGTCAAAACGCAAAAGTCAAAAGTCAAAAGTAAACACCCAGCAACGGCGCGGATTCTGTCCTGCGGCTTGTCCTTCGCTCTTCACTTCGCCTTCGCCATCGGTTTTTTTCGTCTTTCACTCTTGCCTTTTGACTTTTGCGTTTTGACTTTGCCTTGTTCTTCGTTCTTCACTTTTGCCTTTTGACTTTTGCGTTTTGACTTTTGACTTGTTCTTTCATCCCTTTGAGCGTCCTTTGGCGGTTGCGACGGATTTAGAAAGGACAGCGCGCAACTGATTCGATTCATCAAGCAGGTTTGCCATACGGTCCGCGGAAATCTTCCCGGATTTGAGGAGCAAGCGAAGCCAGTAGTTGGATTCCCGCAGTTCTTTCAGGGCAATCTGGAGCTTGTGGACAAAATCATCCTTGGACTCTGCTGCCCTGGCCTCTTCGTAGTTCGCACCTACTGAAGTGCCACTGCGAAGGAGTTGATCGGCGACACGCCGCCCGACCAACGTGTTCGGCAAAGACTCAACCAGTTTGATGATCCTCGCGCCATATTCCAACAGGCGCTCTCCCAGATCGCGCGCTTCTTGGGGCGCGGCGGTTCGCGCTTGGCTCTGCCCTGCGGCTTGCCCTTCGCTCTTCACTTCGCCTTTTTCTTCGTCTTTCACTTTTGACTTTTGCCTTTTGCGTTTTGACTTTTGACTTGTTCTTCCCGCCTCTCTCAACTCGCCTGCTGAGAAATATTCAAAAGAATCCCCACCGCCACAAGGTTTACGAGGAGCGACGATCCTCCATAGCTCACAAAAGGCAGGGGAATACCTTTGGTTGGGAGCAATCCCAAAACAACGCTCATATTCACAAGCGCCTGCCCGACGATCATGACCGTCAACCCGATCGCCAGCAGACGCCCAAAGTCATCCTTACAGCCCGCGCTCGCCCGCAGCCCCCGCAACAGGATCAGGGCGAAGACGGCCACGACCGCGATGGTCCCGATCAAGCCCAGTTCTTCTCCTACCACGGCGAAAATGAAATCCGTCTGGGGTTCTGGCAGAAAAAAGAGTTTCTGCTTGCCTTCCATCAATCCCACCCCGGTTATGCCGCCGGTTCCCACCGCGATGTACGACTGAAGAATCTGAAAGCCCTTGCCCAAAGGGTCCGCGTAGGGATTCAAGAACGCCAGAATACGGTCGTGACGATAAGCGGAGTGGGAAATCAGCAACCATAGGACGGCGAGCGCGGGAACCAGGGTCCCGGCGAAGTAGCGAAGTTGCAACCCGGCGGCGAAAAGCATGGCCGCCAGGATCAAACCCAAGGCCAGAGTAGTGCCCAAATCACGCCCCTTATAGACCAGCGCGGCCATGATGCCGGAAACCAGTGCAATCGGAACCAGGGTATGCTTCCAGTCGTTCACCTCGCCTTTGCGCAGGTCCAGGAAAAACGCCAGGAAGACAGCCAGAACAATCTTGGCAAGCTCCGAGGGCTGAAAGCTTACCAGCCCCAAGTGAAACCAGCGGTGCGTATTGTGGCTGCGGTCAACGAACAAGACGAGAACGAGAAGGATAAATTCCAGCGCCAGCGCGGGAAAAACCACCAGGGGACTTGCCAGGCGCCGGTAGTCCATATGCATCAGGATGGCGACCGCGATCAGGCCAACTCCCGCCCAAGCCAGTTGCCGGACCAGGAAGTAATCGGCGTTATTGTACCGATCGGCGGCCATAACCGCCGAGGCGCTGAAGACCATCAGGGCGCCAAACAGCACCAAGCCCACCACGGCGCCAAACAGAATCTTGTCGGATTGGAGCTGCCTTGCCATTTACGATTTGCGATTTGTGATTTGCGATTGTAAGGGGGTAGGTGGTAGGTAGCAGGTGGAATGTGGGCTTTCCCCACCTACCACCTACTACCTACCACCTACGTGTGCCTCACTCGTCACTCTTCACTCATCACTCCCGTCGAACAGCTTCGGCTGCCGGGGAGCGGGCGGCGCCTCGGACTTCGTGCCTTGGTCCTCAGACTGTGTTTCGACCCCGGACTCCGGACTCCGAACTCCGGAGTCTTTCTTGCGCACCTCAAAGGGCAACACCTCATCGTCAAGCGTCTCCGGCAGGCTCGCCGAAATGGAGATTGCCGGTTCATCCTCGGGCGCGACCTGCGATTCCATTTCCGGCATTTCTACGGCGTCCACCTCGTAGACGTAAGTCAACGGGACACGGGACACGGGAGACGGGATTCGGGATTCGGGGATCGGGACTTCGGATTCGGAGCTTGATGCTGCGGGTTCGGGGCTCGGGGTTGGGGGTTCCGGGCTGGGCAACAAGGATTCGGGATTCACGCTTTGGGCGGAAGCCGATTCGCGAACCGCGTCCCCCGTGTCCCGTGTCCCGTACCCCGTATCCCGAAAAGCGCCCGCGGAGTCCGCGGGGGTCTCCGCGTGCTCCTCGGCGGATTCGACCGGCGGAGGCGACGTCTCCGCAACCGGTTGCGGCGCCGAGCGCTCCCCGGAGGCAATTTCCGAGGGAGGCACTTCTGCGACCTGCGCCGTCGGCGCGGGTGGCGGTTCCATTGCACGCGCAAGGGCTTCCGTAAGGTCTTCCCAGAGCATCTGCTCGGCAACTGACGCACGAGCAGGCGACCGCGGAGGTTGCGCCGCCGCAACCGGCGCACGAGTTGGCGGTGGAGGTTCCACCGCCGCAACGGGCGCGGGAGCAAGCGGCCGCGGAGACTCCGCCGCAACGGGCTCTTCCCTCGGCGCTGCCGGGGGCACAGGCGCCGGTTTCGGTGACGGTTCAGGAGCCAATGTCTCAACCGGCGGCGGCTCCGGCACAACCACAACCGGAGGTTTGGAGCGAGCCACCTTACCCGCCGCCACATCATCCGCAAGCTGCTTTACCAGTTCTTTGAACACGCGGCCGCGCTCTTCGAAATCCTTGAACTGATCGAAGCTCGAACAGGCTGGAGCCAGCAGCACGGTATCGCCTGGGCGCGACCGGGTAAAGGCTTCGTACACGGCGCTGGAGAGATCGCCCGCCAGGACCAGTTCCGTCGAGCCCGCGAGTTGTTTGGCAATTACCGGTGCGGCGGCCCCAATCAGCAATATCTCGCGCACGCGGTCCTTGATGAATGGCAGGAGCGGCGTATACGGCGCGCCTTTGTCCTTGCCGCCCATAATCAGGTGGACGCCGCGCTCAAAGGCTCCGAGGGATTTCAACGTGGCATCGACGCTGGTGGCCTTGGAGTTGTTATAGAAATCCACTCCCTCGACTTCCCGGACAAACTCCAGGCGATGCTCGACGGCCTGAAACGCCCGCACGGCCTGGCGAATCGCGGCAAAATCCGCGCCCAGCACGCACGCCGCGGTGGTGGCCGCCAGCACGTCCTCCAGGTTGAAATCGCCCCGCAAGTTCACGTCGCGCGTTTCAAACAGCACGCGTTCCAGGTGCCGCACGCGGTAGTAGATCTTGCCCGCGGAAACGAAGACCCCGCTGGGGAGTTCACGCTGGCGGCTGAAAAGCACGGGGCGGCTGGGAACCGTGGCCTGAAGTCCGGCAACCCAGGGATCATCAGCGTTCAGAACGGCATAATCCTGCCCCCGCTGGTTGCGGAAAATCTGCCGCTTGGCCTGCGCATAGGCTTCCAGATTCGGGTGCCGGTCCAAGTGGTTGGGCGAAAGGTTGAGCATCACCGCCACGTGCGGGTCAAAATCGTGAATGCCTTCCAATTGAAAGCTGCTCAACTCGGTGACAAACTTCGTGCCGGGCAGGGCGTGGTCCACCGCCGAACTCAGGGCATTACCGATGTTGCCGCCCACGAAGGTCGGGAACCCGGAAGCCTTGAGCATGTCGCCGAGCAGCGCGGTGGTGGTGGTCTTGCCGTTCGATCCGGTAATGCCCACCAGCGTTCCTTCCAGAAACCAGGAGGCGGCCTCGACCTCCGGATAAACCGGTATCCCTTTGTCGCGCGCCGCTTGAAGCTGCGGCAGGTCCCAAGGCACACCCGGACTGATCACAATCATTTCGTGCGCGAGGAAAGTCTCCGTGCGCTGCAACCCGAGTTCCAGCCCGACTTTATCCTTGAGGAGCTGCGGCAGGACGTCGCAGAACTGCGCGGGAGGCTTGCGATCCGTCACGGTCACCACCGCGCCGCGGCGCGCCAAGGCGTGAGCCACCGAGAGGCCGCTCCGGGCCAGCCCCACCACTAATACGTGTTTGCCCTGAACATTCATTTCTTAAGTCTTTTGTACTTCGTCCGTTGTCAGTTGTCCGTGGTCCGTAGTCCGTGGTCAAACATCGGTTTTCAGTCGCCAAGCTGACTTGCCAGCATCTACGGGCAACGGACTACGGACAACGGACCACAGACAATCTTTCACCTCAGTTTCAACGTCGTCAACGCAAAAAGCGCGAAAATCAGCGCGGCAATCCAAAACCGCGTGATGATTTTCGATTCCTTCCAGCCGGACAGTTCAAAATGATGGTGCAGCGGCGCCATGCGAAAGATGCGCTTGCCGCGCAATTTAAACGAGGCGACTTGGAGGATGACGGAAAGGGCCTCCACCACGAAAATCCCCCCGATAAAGGGCAGCAGCAATTCCTGTTTGATCAGCACCGCGACGGCGCCCAGCGCCCCCCCCAGCGCCAGCGAGCCCACGTCGCCCATAAAGATTTCCGCCGGGTAGGCGTTGTACCAAAGGAAACCCAGGCTGGAACCCACCATGGACCCACAGAAAATGGTCAGTTCCCCGACACGCGGCAGATGTTCCAGCTCGAGATATTCAGAAAACACCGCATGGCCCGCGACATAGGTCAGTACCGTCAAGGCCGACGCGGAAATCAGCAGACATCCAATCGCCAAGCCGTCCAGTCCGTCCGTCAGATTGACGGCATTGGAGGAGCCCACCAGAACCAGAATAACAAAGAGCAAGAAGGGAAGAAACGCAAAGGGGTATGTCCAACTGTTCTCGAGAAAGCGCGAAATTAGAAACGTCGGGTGGAGACGCTTGAAAAAGGGGACGGTCAGAGTGGTCGAGTATTGCCCGCGCGCGGACAAGACAACCAGGATGACACCGAAGATAAAACTCACCAGAACCTGAAGCAAAAACTTTCCCCGCCCCGTCAGCCCCTTGTTTTGTTGGCGCCGGACTTTCTGGTAATCGTCCCAAAAACCGATGACCCCGAAAGCCATCGTCGTAACCATGGCGAGCCAAACAAAAATATTGCTGAGGTCCGACCAAAGCAGCGTGGGAATAAAAATACAGAGAAGAATTAGTACCCCACCCATCGTGGGCGTTCCGGCCTTGGTGCGGTGCGCTTCCGGCCCGTCTTCCCGGATGTATTGGCCAATTTGGAATTCCTTGAGCTTCCGGATTACCCATGGCCCCAAAACCATGGACAGAAATAACGCCGTCAGGCTGGCGTAAGCCGTCCGAAAAGTAATGTAGTGAAAGAGGTTGAAGAGGTGAAAGTCTTGATGGAGTTTGAGATAGAGGTAATAGAACATAAAAGAAAGTCCGTTGTCCGAAGTCCGCGGTCCGGGGCCAGAAGTCAGAAATTATCGAAACTCTAGAATCGAAACTCGGGATTCAGGCATCAAGTTTCGATTTTCGATTTTCGAGTTTCGATTCTGAATCCTGACTCCTGGCTCCTAACTCCTGCCCTTTCAGCATTTCAATAACCGTCTCCAAATGAACCGCGCGCGAACCCTTCACCAAGATAACGTCGCCAGGGGCGATCATGGTCCGGCAGAATTCCCCCGCCGAATGCGCGTCGGGGAAAAATCGGCCGTGCGACGCGGGAATCCCACTCTCGATGGCCCCTTCCACGAAAAATCGGGCGTCGCCTTGCACGGCAATCAGCCATGCCGCACCACTTTGCGCGCACTTGCGGCCCACGCCTCGGTGCAACTCCGGCGACGTAGGCCCCAACTCCAACATTTCACCCGCCACGACGATCCGGCGACGCGCCCCCGGCCATGCGGCGAGCGCCTCAAGCATGCGCTCCATGGCTAAGGGATTCGAGTTATAGCAGTCGTTGATGATCGTAACCTCACCCGGGAGTGTAAGAATTTCACTCCGCTGGTGTAAATTTTGAAATTCCGCCAGCGCCTGGCGTATCTCCTCCGGAGGAATGGCAAAAACGCTCGATGCTGCAATGGCGGCCAGGGCGTTCGCGACATTGTGTCTGCCCGGCAAAGGCAACCTAAACTCGGACATAAAGTCTGGAGTAGTGACGCTCAGGAAACTTCCTGAACCCTTATCCCACTTCAGTTCCGTGGCCCGGAAATCCGCATTCTGCGAAAACCCGAAGGTCAAAACCCGACCCGGAAAACCCTCTGCAAACCTTCGCACGCGCTCATCGTCTTCATTCAGGACCGCGACCGCATCCGGGCCGACCGTGGCGAGATAATCGATCAGCTCGCGTTTGGCCAGCGCAATCGCATCCACAGAGTCGAAAAACTGCAAGTGCACGGGAGCAACATTGGTGATCACGCCGACCTGAGGCTCCGCCAGCCGCGCCAGGCGAGCAATTTCGCCGGGGGCGGACATCGCTAATTCCACCACCGCCACATCGTGCTCAGGTTCCAGCGCCAGCAGCGCCAAGGGCAGTCCATAATCATTGTTCAAGTTGCCCGGAGAACGCAGCACGCGAAAACGCCGGCTGAGGATGGCCGCGATCATTTCCTTCGTCGTGCTCTTGCCTGCGCTGCCTGTGACCGCTACCAGCCGCTTGCCCCATTTGCGGCGCACTTCGCGGGCAAGCGTCTGTAGCGCACCGCGCGTGTCCCCAACCGCGAGCAGTGCGGGTCGCCATTTCGCCGGAGCGGTGGCGCAGAAGGCCTTCTCCACTACCGCGCCGGCGGCACCACGGTCCAGCACCTGTCCTACAAACTGGTGCCCGTCAAACCTCGGTCCGCGGATGGCGAAGAAAAGCTGGCCGGGCAGTATCGAGCGCGAATCGATGGAGTATCCCTCGACGGGATCCGTCACGCCACAGGATGCTCCCAAAAACGCCGCCACCTCCCCCATCGTTAACTTCATGGTCGATTGCCGATTGTCGATTGTCGATTGAACTTAAGGGAGTTTTCAGTCTTAACTTCTCAGTTTTCAGTAAAAGCCCTTACTGATTGCTGATGACTGATAACTGACGACTTTCAATCGAAAATCGTCAATCGACAATCGTCAATTACTTGCGATAGCCCATCTCCGCCAGGACCTTGCGAGCCACGTCCCGGTCATCGAAATCAATCTTCCCGTCTTTGAGGATTTGATAGGTCTCGTGACCTTTGCCCGCCAGGACCACGACGTCGCCCTCGCGAGCCTCTTCCAGCGCTTTGCGGACCGCAATGCCGCGATCGACTTCGGCCACGTAGGGCTTGCCCGTACGCTGCAACCCCACCAAGGCATCCGCCATAATCAGCAGCGGGTCTTCGCTGCGAGGATTGTCGGAAGTCAGCACCACGAAATCCGCCAGCGAGCCTGCGGCTTCGCCCATGCGCGGGCGCTTCGTACGGTCGCGTTCGCCACCGCAACCGAAAAGGACAATCAGGCGATCGCGGGTAAGTTCGCGCGCAGTCTTCAGCACGTTTTTCAGAGCGTCATCGGTGTGGGCGTAATCCACCACCACCAGAAACGGTTGGCCCTCGTCGATGCGCTCGAAGCGTCCCGGCACCGCCTTAAGCTTGGCGATGCCTTCTTCAATCTTGGTGTTGGCAATCCCCATGGCCACCCCCGTGGCAACTGCGGCAAGAATGTTCGCCAGGTTTGCGCGCCCCAACATCGGCGAAACGATTTGCAGCTTCCCCGCCGGAGTCGCGATGACGGCTTCTGTCCCCGTTGGACTGGACGCGACCTCCTTGGGCGTAACTTGTGCGCCCCCGTTCAGGCCATAAGTTAGACGGTTCGGATACGGCAATTCAGTGAGGCGCGCGCCCCACGGATCATCGATGTTGATGACGGCCCAATCGGGGGGGGGGACGCCCAAGCCCTCGAAAAGGCGGCGCTTGGCCTGGAAGTAATGCTCAAAATCCTTGTGATAATCCAAATGGTCCTGCGTCAGGTTGGTGAACACTGCGACGGCGAAATGAAATCCCCAGACGCGCTCCTGGGCGAGCGAATGGGATGAAACTTCCATCACCGCAGCCTGGCCCCCCGCTTTCACCAAATCCGCAAAGTAAGACAGCAAATCGAGCGACTCCGGCGTGGTATTGGTGGCAATTTTGGTTTTGCCGCCCATGCGGTATTCAATCGTGCCGAACACACCACTTAATATTCCCGCCGCGCCGAGAATGCTCTCCACCAAATAAGTCGTCGTCGTTTTGCCGTTGGTGCCCGTGATTCCGATGAGTTGGAGGCGCGCGTCCGGATGACCGAAGAAAATGCGGCCCGCGTCCGCCAAAGCGCGGCGAATAGCCGCAACCTGGATCCAATGCGAGGCCAGTTCGGATGGCGCAGCACGTTCGCTGACCACCGCCACGGCGCCCCGCTCCAATGCCTGGGGGATGTAAGCGTGGCCGTCGGCTTTCTCACCTTGAATTGCAAAAAAAAGTGTTCCCGGCCCCACTTCACGGGAGTTGTAAGCCAGAGAAGAAACCTCGGCCTTGGCGTCTGCACCTGTATGCAGAACCGGCAACTCGCGGAGTAGTTCGCCAAGCTTCATGCGTTTCGATTGCCGATTGTCGATTGACGGTTTTCGATTGAAAAAGGCGTTAGTTGTCAGTCATCAGTAAGAGCATTTTCCACGTACTGAGAACTGACCACTGAAAACCTCCTTTCGTTCAATCGTCTATCGGCAATCGAAAATCGGCCATGATATGACCCGATTACCGTGCCATGCGCACCCAAATGCGGGTGCCGGAAGGAACTTTCAAACCCGCAATAGGGTTCTGTTCCACCGCCAAGCCGCTCCCCATAACGTTGAGGTCGAGGCCCAGCTTTTCACACTCCTGGGCAACGCGACGGGCGGCCCATCCGGAAAAATCCGGCACGCTCACCAGGGGGCCATCGCCCAGAATCACGGTGCTGGAAGCAATGCCCCCGTCAGGGGAGAGCAGTTGGGCGGGTCCGTCCGGTGAAAGTCGGTTGGAAAAAGATACTGGCTGAACGGGTGATGTGGCAGCTCCGAAGGATTCGCGATCCGAAGGAAGGAATCCCATGAAGTTCTCCTGCTTCTGGTCGGGAGTCTTCGCGGGTTTGGGGGTAACGATCTGAGGCCACCGGGAGGGACTATCTTGAGGAATGTTCAGGTAACCAAGAGTCTGCTCTGCGATGGACCGGAATACTGGAGCTGCCACTTCTGCCCCGTAATATGCCCCCACCGGTGAATCGATGACCACCAGAATAGTCACCGCCGGGTTGGTAGCGGGAGCAAAGCCGATGAAGGAAGCGATGTGAAGCGAGTGATTGTACGAACGGTTTGCATCAATCTTCTGCGCGGTGCCGGTCTTGCCGGCGGAGGAATATCCACCCAACTGCGCGGCCTTGCCGCTGCCGTGGTCAACCACCGCGGTCAAAATTTGGCGCATGGTCTCGGCCGTATGCTCGCTCAGCACCCGATGGCCCGCGGCCGGCTGCAAGGCATCATGGTGCGAGCCCAGGAAAACGTCGTGAACGATGTGGGGTTCAAAAAGGATTCCACCATTGGCCACGGCCGAATACATCGTCACCATTTGCAGGGGGGTCACGGCGGCTTCCTGCCCGATGGACATCTCGCCAATGGAGATCCCCGACCAGCGGCTGGGCGGCTGGAGCAGACCCCGCTCCTCGCCTGGCAATTCCACCCCAGTTTTGGAGCCGATGCCAAAGGCACGGATATAACGGTAAAGCCGGTCCTCGCCGAGCCGAAGCGCTAACTTGATGGTACCGACATCGCTGGATTCGGCCAGCATATCGGTGACACTTAGAACGTAGTGCGGCTCGTCGTCGTGAATCGTGTGGCCCGCCAATACGATTTTGCCGCCCTGGCAGTCAATCATTTCCTCGGGCGTGGTCAGCTTCTCTTCCAGCGCGGCGGCGACCGGTATCAGCTTAAATGTTGAACCCGGTTCGTAAACCCACCCTATCGCCCGATCGAGGTGAGCGGCGCTGGGAGCGGCGTTAAAGTCGTTTGGGTCATACGTCGGTTGATTTGCCAGAGCCAGAATCTCGCCGGTGTTGGGATTCTGCACAATGGCCACGCCGCCCGCGGCATGTGCGGCGGCGACTTCTTCCGCCAGAGCTTTTTCCGCGATGTACTGGATTTTCTCGTCGAGCGTCAGCACTACGTTTTTGCCGGGGACTCCCGCCCACTCCGTGCTGTAAAAGGTATGGCGGCGCGCGTCCGAAGCCAGCAGCACGCGGCCGGGCTTGCCCTTGATCTCAGCGTCCAGGGCGTATTCGATCCCGCCCAGTCCCTTATCATCCAAGCCGACGTAACCGATCGCCTGCGCGGCCAATTCCCCTTTGGGGTAAAATCGCTTGGTCTCGCGCTGAAAATAGACACCCTTCAAATTCAAATCCCGCACGCGCGCTGCTTCTTCCGGAATCACCCGGCGTTTGACCCAGCAGAAGGAATGCGACGTCTGGAAGTGCCCGCGGAGTTCGTCCACATCCACCCCCAGGACAGGCGCAAGCAGCGAAGCCACCATCCCAGGCTCCGTAAGCTCGCTCGGCACAGCGTAGACAGAATCCACTCCCAGGCTCATCGCCAGGGGATTCAATTGCCGGTCATAGATGGCGCCGCGCTGGGGAGCCACCTCGATGGTGCGCTGCTGCTGGCGCTGGGCGCGTGCCAGAAGCTCCACGTACTGGATGACTTGAAAATAGTAAAGGCGGGCGGCAACACCGCCGAACCACAGGAAACAAAGCACCGCAAGAATTTGCCGCCGTCCGTCAGCCGACGGACGAGACCGATCGGGCTTCGCCGTGCGAGAATCTGGCTTGCGTCGGCCCATCGTCGCTATGGCTCGTGTGGAGTATCTCCGCTACCCACGGAGAGGTTGCCTGCCAGTTCCGGACTTTCCAGGGCGGCCGCCGCCGGTCCAGGCTCGCCCACCTGAATCACTTGTTGCGGGCTGGGCGAGACCATCCCGAGCCGGTTCCGCGCCAGCGTGTCGATCCTTTCAGGGTCGTCGAGCGCCGCCTGCTCGAGCCGGAGTTGATGATTCTGCTCTTCCAGTGTCGCGTATTCGGCTTTGAGTTGTTCAATCTGATAACCGTACCGCACGCACTGGAAATGCTGCCATGCGAATAGGAGCACAAAAAGAAAAACCAGTACGCCCAATCCGAGGAGACTGAAACATTCACGGCGACGCTCCACGTCAACTTCCCGCACCAAGCGGGAATTGTCGATGTGCTTCACAAAGTAAAATTCCGGGAAATTCGCCCGGCCCGCGGCCGGGACGTTTCTCGGACGCCGTCTGGTCTTCGGTAAGGTGATTGCCGCTGTGGCCATGTTAGGTTCTGCGGGCTGGGAACTGCGGACTGGGGTTGGGGCGCCTTGCGGCTTTTCCCCAGCACCTGGTCCCTAGCCCTGCTTTTCCGCCGCCCGCAACTTGGCGCTGCGGGCGCGTGGATTGATCTGCATTTCTTCATCCCCCGGACGAACCACTTTGCGCGTCAGGATGCTCGCCCGGCCTTCGTCCTGCCAGCGCCGGAAGGCCTGCTTGACCCTGCGGTCTTCCAGCGAGTGAAAACTCAGGATCACGACCCGCCCTCCAGGCCGGAGGACCAACAGGACCCTGTCGAGAAACTGCTCGAGATTTTCCAGCTCTGCGTTCACCGCCAGGCGGAGAGCCATGAAGGTGCGCGTCGCGGGATGAATTTGGTGGAGGCCCGCCCGGGAGGGGATCGCTCGCGTCACCACCTGCGCCAGTTCGGTGGTTACTCGATACGGACGGGCCTTCACAATGGCTCGCGCGATTCGGCGCGAGTGGCGCTCTTCCCCCAACTTGAAAAAAATATCTGCCAGGCCCCGCTCAGGGAGGTTGTTCACGAGGTCAGCGGCTGTCGTTTCATTTTCAGGATCCATTCGCATGTCGAGAGGACCTGGCAGATTAAAACTGAATCCGCGAGAAGCGTCGTCAAGTTGCATCGAGCTCAAACCGAGGTCAGCCACAACTCCATCTACCGGCGGCAACCCGCTGGCGGCGTGCCACGCGTCGATTTGTGCGAAATTACCGTGCTGCATGATCAGCTTCTCACCAAAGCCCGCCAGTTCTTGGCGGGCCACTTCCAGCGCCTGGGGGTCGCGGTCCAGGCCCAAGAGCCTGCCCCTTCCCAAGCGTCTCAAGATTTCTTGCGCGTGCCCCCCGGCCCCCAGCGTCGCGTCAATGTACGTCCCTTCCGGCCGAACGTTGAGAAAATCAAGGGTTTCACGCACGAGCACTGGAACATGGAGAGGGCGCGAAGGCTCGGCCGCACCCGGAAGTTTTGTGTTCCCACCTTGCTCGTCATTCATCACCGTGGGTCAAACCCAATTCTCAAACCGTCAGATTCCCAAACCGCCCAGCGTGTCCATGTCTTCATCCGGGAACGGCTGGGCCATGGGCTCACGGAGGCGTTCCAGGCTCCAGACTTCCAAGTACTCCTCGTGCCCCATTACCGCCACTTCCCCCTGCATACCGGCGGACTCGCGCAGAAGCGCGGGAATCAAAATGCGGCCTTGCGTGTCGGCCCGGGCCATCTGCCCCCAATAGTTGGTGCGATCCAAAAAGCGCTTCTTGGCCTTGTTCATCGAAGGCAAGGGAGCTAGCTTCTCTTCGATCTTGATCCAAACGGGAAGGGGGTAAACCCGCACCGATCTCCCGTCCAGGCTGGTCACAAAAAAATCCTGGCCATACTTCTCATCGAGCAACGCCTTGAAGCCGGTCGGAATCTTTAGCCGACCCTTATCGTCCACCGTCGCTGGATTGTTCCCGCGGAACATAGGACTCGCCCTCGACGCCCTTTCTGACTTAAAATTACCTCAGATTTTCAGTAAATTCCATTTCCTTCCACTTATGGCCACTGACTTTAATTCCCTCTTGTGTCCTTGTCAAGTGTTTTTTTAATTATTTTTAATGACTTGCGGATTTTCAGGGGTGGCACTGCCTATCGTGGCCCCTCAGCCACAAAACACCAGACTTTGGGGCACTTGGGAGGCAGGTCCTGCAGGGCTGGCAGTCATTTTGTCTGATTGCGCAATATGAATTGCTGGGTCACTCAGTTTCGATGCGGCGATTTCTCATTCCCGATCCGGCGATATACCCGCTCATCATAGTTTCCGAGGACGCCCTGATCCCGGCGAATCCGTTGATTGCGGCTTAGCCTGGATTTTTCATGAAAGCAACAAGTGGAGGTATGAATAAGAGAAGTTCACACAGAGCTCATGAAGCCCTTCATCCATGGAATTATCGAACCGTGTGACCGCAGAATGCACTGTGAATGTAACGGAGATCTCCCCGTGACCTGTGTGAGAACCCTTGGCTTCGTGGGATGCTTGTATTGGTGAGGGCTTCCCTGGTTCTGACCAGAAGCCAGCTATCGTCTTCAAGCATTCGAATGATCTCGCGGACCTTCACCTTCCAAGAATAGGCGCGCCCCTCCTCGAAGTCTATCAACGCGGTGAGTACCTTCGGGCTTGATCCAATTGCGCGGCGTTCTTGCGCCGTGATAAGGTTGCTCGCACTTTGACAGTCTAGTGTGGGAATTGGACCGTACCGCAGGGAGGAAACCATGGCTTTAAGGATGACTCGGCGAGCCGCTTGCAAATTAATCGCGGGAACTCTTCCGGCATTAAAGCTCGCGGCTGCGCAACACGAACCCTCGCCCGGAATCGAGATTGAACGCGGGCCCTTTGAAGGAACGCGCGCGTCGCTCGGCAAGTACGAAGTTCCCGAATGGTTTCGCGACGCCAAGTTCGGGATGTGGGCGCATTGGGGTCCGCAATCGGCAATTGAATACGGCGATTGGTATGCCCGAAATATGTATATGGAGGGGTCAAAGCAGAACATCTATCACCTCGAAACCTATGGGCATCCCTCCAAGTTCGGATACAAGGATACAATCCCGCTTTGGAAAGCCGAGCAATTCGATCCCGCCTATCTGATCGGCTTATACAAGAAGGCAGGCGCGAAATACTTCATGAGCATGGGTGTACATCACGACAACTTTGACATGTGGAATTCCACTTATCAGCCCTGGAATGCCGCCAACAAGGGGCCGAAGAAAGATATCGTCGGCATGTGGGCCCGCGCGGCGCGTGACGCCGGACTGAAGTTTGCCGTGAGCGAACATCTCTGGATCACCTACAAATGGTTTTCCGTGAGTCACGGGCACGATGAGATGGGTCCATTCGCCGGAGTGCCTTACGACGGCGCCGATCCCAACAACTCCAGCTTGTATGTCGATTCCGACCAGATTTGGGCAAAGAACCTGGAGTGGAGCGAAACCGGCATCCCCTTGTGGTGGCGACGCCACTGGTACATGCGCATCAAGGACCTGGTTGACAAGTACCAACCGGATTTGCTTTACACCGACGGCCCCCTTCCCTTCGAGGAATATGGGCTGAACCTCATCGCCCACCTCTACAACCAGAGTGCACAGAAAAATGGCGGAAAAACCGAGGCCGTGTACACCTGCAAACGCGTGGAGGACGCCGCGCAAGGCATCGCGGTACTCGACGTCGAGCGCGGCATCGTGAACGACATTTGGCCGCGCCCTTGGCAGACGGACACCTGCATCGGCCAATGGCACTACAAGCGCGGCCAGGAGTATAAGACCGCCAAGACCGTCATCGACATGCTGGTGGACATCGTCAGCCGCAACGGCAATCTGATGCTGAATTTCCCGCTGCCCGCCCGCGGGACCTTGGATCTGGAAGAACTGAACGTCCTCGCGGCGATCACCAAATGGATGCGCGTCAATAGCGACGCCATCTATCGCTCACGGCCGTGGAAGATTTTTGGCGAAAGCCCCGCCGCCGAAACCGCATCGAAAAGCACGGCGTTCAATGAAAATGCCCGCAAGGATTTAACAGCGGCCGACGTCCGCTTCACCACCCGGGGCGACACTCTTTTTGCGTTCGTGATGGGCTGGCCGGAATATCAGACCGTGATCAAGCCTTTGGCGACCAATACTGCGTTGCGCGTCGGCAAAATCCAGAATGTCGAACTCCTGGGCTTCGACGGCAAGCTCGATTGGTCACAGGACGTCTCAGGCCTGAAGGTAATGATGCCCGCCCAGAAGCCTTGCGATTTCGCTATTGTGTTTAAAGTTACGGGCGCCATCGCGGGGTAATACGACTCCTTCTCACAGCCGAGGCGCAGAGGAAAATAAACGGCCCTTTCTCTGTGTCTCAGCGCCTCAGCGGTAAAGACAGCGTTTCTTCGCCGCGGGTTTCGTCTGGGCCACAATTTCTTGGCCACAGCGGGCCTGAATCCCTGCCCTTCTCTCTTGTCGAGAGATTCCCACTCGCGCTCCTCTCCTGCTACAATACCGCCCGGCCGCATTGGCTACTTCGTTCAGCACACACCTTGACGCAAGATGAAAGGGGAATTTATGGGTCGTATTTGCCGATTGCTCGTCCTCATGATGTTCCTGGCTGTGCCTTTGGCGATTTCCGCGGAGATGCCGGAGGGCCGCTTGATGCGGTTTGCCGACATTTACAAGGACAAGATCGTTTTCAGCTACGCGGGTGATCTTTGGCTGGTTGCGTCCTCGGGAGGCGCGGCGCGGCGCATCACCACAGATCCCGGACTGGAGCTTTTTCCCAAATTTTCCCCCGACGGCAAGTGGATCGCTTTCACAGGGCAATACGACGGCAACTTCAATATCTATGTAATGCCCGCGGACGGCGGCGAGCCCAAGCAACTGACCTTCGAACCTGATCCCGTCTCGATGCCCGAGCGCATGGGACCGAACAACCAAGTCATCACCTGGCTTCCCGACAGCCAGCACATCCTCTACCTCTCGCGCCGTGACACGTTCAACGACTGGTTCGGGCGCCTGTTCAAAGTGCGCATCGACGGCGGCCTGCCGGAGCTCCTGCCCATCGACAAGGGGGGGCTCACTTCCTTTTCTCCGGACGGCACCAAGATCGCTTATAACCGCATCTTCCGCAATTTCCGCACCTGGAAGCGTTACACCGGCGGCATGGCACAGGACATCGCCATTTACGATTTCAAGAACAACACCTACGAACGCATCACCGATTATCCAGGCACCGACACCTACCCCATGTGGCACGATGACACGATTTATTTCGGCTCAGACCGCGGTCCCGAGCGTCGCATCAACCTTTACAGCTACAGCCTGAAGACCAAACAGGTCAGGCAACTCACCGACTTCAAGGACTACGACGTGGACTGGCCCAGCCTGGGGCCGGACGCCATCGTTTTCTCCAACGGTGGTTATCTATACACCTTCGACCTGAAATCCCAGAAGGCCAAGAAGCTCACGGTTTATCTCCCCGGCGACCGCGACCTGGCGCGCCCGCACTGGGCCAACGTCGCCCGCTTTGTGACGGACTTCGATATTTCCCCGGAAGGTAACCGCGCCGTCCTGACCGCGCGCGGCGACATCTTCACCGTTCCCGCCAAGGAAGGGAGCATCCGCAATCTCACCCAGACCCCGGGCATCCGCGAGAAGAACGCCGCCTGGTCGCCTGACAGCAAGTGGATCGCTTATCTTTCCGATCGCAGCGGAGAAGATGAGATCTACATCACACCGCAAGACGGTATGGGCAAGGAGACGCGCATCACCACCGACGGCAAGATGTTCCGCATGCCCCCCGTCTGGTCGCCCGACAGCAAGAAGCTGCTCTTTGCCGACAAAGACCTGCGCCTGTTCTATGTGGATATTGAGCAGAAGACTCCCGTGCTCATCGACCAGGGCAAGTATTTCGACATCACCGAATACGTCTGGGCCCCGGACAGCAAGTGGGTGGCCTACGCCAAGCAGGAAGAGAACGCCAAAAGCGCCATCAACCTCTATTCGCTTGCCGACAAGAAAAGCACTCCCGTTACCACGAGTTTCACAAACAGCAGCACTCCCGCCTTCGACCCGGGGGGCAAATACCTCTTCTTCCTTTCCCAGCGCGACTACAACGAGGTGCTGGGCGTTTACGATATGGAGTTTTCAAACCCCAAGGCCACCCGCGTCTACCTGGTCACGTTGCGCGCTGACTTGCCTTCGCCGTTTGCGCCCCAGAGTGATGAAGCCGGCAAGAAACCGGATGAGTCCGCCGGCAAGGACCAGGCCAAGCCCGGCGAAAAGGAAAAGAAAGAGGCTGAAGAGGTCGCCAAGAATTTCCGCATCGATTTGGCCGGCATTGAGAACCGCGTGGTGGCCGTGCCCATGCCGCCCTCCAACATCTACAGGCTGCAAGCGGGCAAGTACGGCGTTTATTACTCCACCGCGCCCATCCGCGGTCTTTCCGGGCCGCTGCCCGGCGAGCATCCCGCCATCCACGTGTACGATCTGAAAGAACGCAAGGATAACGTGCTCCTGACCGGCGCAACTTCCTTCGCGCTCTCCTTTGACGGCTCCAAGTTGCTCTATTCCGGGTCGCGCGGCGGAGATGAAGATGACAACGAGGATTCCGGCCCGCGCGGCCGGACTTTTGGGATCATCGACGCGAAGCCCTCCGCCTCCCCCCACAAGGTGGGCGACGGCGCCCTGAAGCTCTCCTCCCTGGTCATGCGGATCGACCCGCGCGCGGAATGGGAACAGATGTTCAACGAAGTGTGGCGGCAGGAGCGCGACTTTTTCTTCGAAGCTTCAATGAACGGCGTCGATTGGGCCAAGGAACACGACCGCTACGCCCCTCTGTTGCCCGACGTGGCGGATCGCTTCGACCTCACTTACTTGATGGGAGAAATGGTGGGCGAGCTTTCCAATTCCCACACCTACGTCGGCGGCGGCGATTATCCCGACCTGCACCCCGTCAATCTCGGCCTGCTGGCCGTGGACTATGAACTCGACGCGGCCAGCGGCCTTTACCGCTTTAAGAAAATCTACCCTGGAGAAAACTGGGACCCCAGCCTGCGCTCTCCTCTTACCGAACCGGGCGTGGCGGTGAAGGAAGGCGATTACCTCATCGCCGTGAATGGACGTGACCTCAAGGCGCCACAGTCGCCCAGCGAGTTGTTCGTGAACACGGCGGGCGAGAACGTGACGCTCACCGTCAACTCCCTGCCTACCGCCGCCGGCGCGCGAAGCGTGGTGGTGAAGCCCATCTCCAGCGAATACCAGTTGCGCATGCTCGATATGGTCAACACCAATCGCCGCAAGGTTGACCAGGCCACCAACGGGCGCGTTGGATACATCTACATCCCCAACATGGGAGGGGACGGGCTGAACGAGTTCGTCAAGCAATTCTTCCCGCAGATTCGCAAGGAAGGACTGATCATCGACGTCCGTTATAACGGCGGCGGCTTTGTGGACCAACTCATCTTCGAGCGCCTGCGCCGTATCCTGGCGGGCATGGACGCGGCCCGCAATTTCGCCAGCGGGACCGTCCCCGACGTGGTCTTTAACGGCTCCATGGCTTGCGTCACCAACGCCTACGCCGCTTCCGACGGCGACATCTTCAGTTACTTCTTCAAGTACTATCACCTGGGTCCGCTGATCGGCATGCGCACGTGGGGAGGTGTCCGCGGCATTCGCGGTACCATTCCCTTACTCGACGGCGGTTATATCACCCGGCCGGAGTTTTCCCGCTACGGGCTTGATAGCAAGTGGATCGTCGAGAATTATGGCGTGGCGCCCGATATTGAAGTAGATAATACGCCCGACCTGGTCATGAAGGGCCGGGACCCGCAATTGGAGAGAGCCATCGAAGAGGTGATGAAGGCGATCAAGGAGCACCCAAAACATCTGCCCCCAAGGCCGCCCGACCTTCCGACCTACCCCAACGGCCCGGGGTAGAGCGGTAGGCATTAGGCAGCGGGCAGAAGGCACTCAGGCAGCAGGCGGAAGGCGGAGGAGCGTGCGCCGAATCACGTGGCTAGCGATGCTCCGCGGGGGGATCAAAGTAGGGCTAAGATGTGAGTGAAATCGAGACCATGCGGACAGACATTTTGTCATAGAGAGGAGGACTTTTTAACACTGTTGCCCTAATTAGCTTTGTTTTCAGTATGTTCTCAGGTTTGGGCGGGGAAAAAACCGATGTTCTAGCCTTTATTTTCAATAAGTTCTCAGGTTAGCGCAAAATGTCCGATCAAGGTTTTCGACTGACAGGAAGTCATCCAAAAATTCGAGCATTGCACTGCCCTCCATTACTCCTCCTCGCCAGCCTAAAATTCACGACAGGCCTCGGCGACATTTTGCTTATACCACATCGTTACCGGTTTGTCAAGTACTTTTTTCAGCATCAAACGCTGCCATAGTGAAACTGCGCCCGAGAGCGCACTGCATGGCTCCCTGGGTCATTTGCCATTCACAAGCCCCACCACCGCGCGCGTGACCGCGCCGGCGATGTCGGGTCCGGCGGAATTGATCTCGCCATACCAGCGGTCTTTCTTATCACGCAGCCAGGGCGGCTGATCGTCATACTCGGCTTTGGGGATGATGTACCCGAGTTCATCGTTGGCGAGGCCGAAAATGAATTGGTATTTGCTCTGTAAGTGTTCGCGGATTGCCGGCTCAAACGGCGCGTCAGGATAATCCGCGCCGGGGTAACGCGTAATGCCCCCGTTCACGAGTTCAGGATAGATCTCGCCCGGCACGGTCACGATTTCCGCTGCCACGCGCCCGCCCGCGAGGAGGCGGATGTAGCTGACTTCCGTCCGCACGTCTTGACCCGTGGCGAATTTCAGCGTGCCCAGCCCCGGGACATCCTTTTCCATGACTGACGGATCAAGCTGGCCATTCGTGTAAAGCGGCTTGCGGCCGCCGAAGACTCCGGCTGCACCGGCGGTGCGAAAATGGTCGTTGTGCAGGGGCGAGAAAATCGTAGTTCCCCGGAAGTCGATAGAATTCACGCCGACCTCTTCCCCGCGCTTCACCGCGCGCTCCACAAGCTGGCCAAGGGTGTTGCCGAAAAGTTCCGCTTTGAGCCAAGTGTTGTCGGCCGCCACCTTGCCAGTGTCAGGATCTTGCAGCGCCACGGAACTGCCATTGGTGGAAAGCAACCCGCCGATCGAGCCGTTCAGGAAAATGGCCGTTCCGCCCAGATGCGTTTCCACGTACTGGCAGAGCCAATGCGGGTAGTCGGCGGTGATCTCCGTGTTCTTTCCGCCCAACGTTTCCGGGTGGTCGCTGAAGTTAACCAAGTTAGCAATCGGCTGTCCGCTGGCGGAGGCCAGGCGCATGACGAAAAGATAGGGGTCTTTGACGTAAGGCGGCCGGCTGTCAGACTGCAAAAGCGCCAGCAGGGGATGATCATCGCGTCCAAGCGTGAGGCGCGCCGGCTGCATCTGGCGCACTGCGTCCACGGCGGTTTGGGCAATGCGCTCTCGCAGCCACACCATATACTTCTCATCGATCCCCGACTGCAAAGGCCCCGGGCCCCACAGCCCCATGGTGTCCGGCCCTTCATGGTCATGCGTGGAGGCCACGATCAGGTGCGTTACTTCCGGCGCCTGGTCCTTTACTCTTTCGCGAATTTTCAGGACGTCGTCGTAGAAAAGGCCAATCAGGTCCGCGGCACAGACCACCAGGGTCTGGCCATCGGCGCCCAGGGCGAGACAGCGCGCGTAAAGATCGTCGTGAACTCCGGTCGCAACGCGGTTTTGACCATAGCCTGCCATGTAGACGGTAGCAGCGTGAACGTCAGGGGTGATGACGGTTTTGGCCGCACCCGCGCGCAAGTCCCCCGCCGCGACAGGCATCGCGCTGGTCAGACTGAACAGAAGAAATGCTGAAGACAAAGATAAGTATTTCCGCATGTGACAGGCGGCCTCCTTCAACCGCCGAAGGTGAAGTATATGCCCAGCGCGGGGCAAGCCGCCACGTGAGAAGGTGTGATAATTCCCGAAAGCTCAGAAGCGTTTCACGCCAAGGCGCAAAGCCACAGAGGCGCAGAGAAAGCAATTATTCTCTGCGGTCTATGCGCCTTGGTCCGTCGGCTGACGGATGAGACTGTTTATTTTTTCACAGCATCGTGAAACGTAGGGACAGGCCTCGTCGCCCTGCGCAAGGGCACCTACGAGGGGTGCCCCTACACTTGGTTCGACGGTGGCTGGGAAGGGGAAAATGGCAATCTCCCACTTTAGCCCAAAGACTTCTGCCAGGGCGGTCGGCGTTTCCGGTCGAGCCAAGTGTTCGCTTCGGCGTCGCCGGTGAATCGTTCCTTCACCGGGTCCCAGTGCAGCGTGCGGCGATACCAGTAAGCCAAGTTGCCAAGGTGGCACACGGTAACCGAACGGCAGCCAATTTCCACATCGCAAATCGGTCTGTTCCGGCTCTTCACGCAGTTCAGGAAATCCTGGTAATGGTCGGTGCTCTTGTAAAGCTGGATGCCATTCTCCGGGATGGGATCCTTGTCCAGGCCTTTTGGAGTGATCATAAACTTCCCGCGATTTACAAGAATCTCGCCGTCGCTTCCGACGAAGAGCACGCCTCCGCTCTTGCCGTGAATAACCTGCACGCCGGTGGCATAGATGAACCTGACGCCGGTCTGGGCTTTGGGATCCTCCGGAGGAACAATCTGCACGGGCCCGCTATCGTCCATGCCCAACCCCCATTGCGCGATGTCGAAATGATGCGCGCCCCAGTCGGTCATCCCGCCGCCCGAGTATTCGCGGTAGCTCCGCCACGCCGGGAAGTCCTTGGGAATCCCGCGCGGGCTAAGGATGGAGTTATAGCCCCGCATCGGAGCAGGCCCCAGCCACATGTCCCAATTCAATCCCGGCTCCATCGCTTCTTCCGGCAGATCGCACCACTTGGATGACGTGCCGACATCCACGATGACCTGCTGGATTTTGCCGATACGTCCATTGCGCACCAACATGCAGGCCTTGTAGAACTCGGGGGAGGAGCGCTGCATGCTGCCGGTTTGCAGCACCCGGTTGTGCTTGCGGACCGCCTTGACCATCGCCCGCGCCTCGGGAATGGTCAGGGAGAGCGGCTTTTCGCAATAGATGTCCTTCTTGGCTTTCGCAGCCATTACCACGTGGATCGCGTGCCAATGGTCCGGCGATGCAATGCAGACGGCATCGATATCCTTGTGCGCGAGCAACTCGCGGAAATCGCCGTACGCGGCACAGCCTTTGTAGCCGGCCACCGCTTTCTTGGCATACCAGTCTTCCACGATTTGCTTGGCCGCTTCGCGTCGAGTGGTGTCCACGTCGCAGACCGCCACCACCTGCGTGTCTTTAGCGAGAAATTTATTCAGCAGGTATCGGTTCTGCTTACCCACGCCTATAAAGCCCATCGTCAGCCGATCGCTCGGCGGAGTTTTTGCTCCCCACACATGGGAAGGAATGAAAATTGGGCTGACGATTCCTACGGCGCCGGCAACTCGCATGAAATCGCGCCTGCTGACCTGCTTGTTTGCATTCATGTCGGTTCGTTCCGTGTGGTTGATTAACCGGAATTTCCATGATCCGACTCCGGCCGGCCCGCAATATACTCCTGACCGCCCCTGAACACAATCGTCAGGCGGGTTGGTGGTGGTTCACTTGATGCTGTAGCAGCGAGTTTACCTCGCGGGTGGTGGGCGACGAGTGGCGAGTGACGAAAAGAGGCAAAACCCGAAGGCAGAAACGTGGGTGAGGTGATAATTGGAGCGACGAACCAAGCTGCGCCGTCGCGCAAGGTTCTCAGTAAGAAGAAGCGAGGAAAAATGGTAACATGCTCCGGCACATATCCATGCCCCCAGACCCGGAGTCTGACGGCAGGACATGAGGATGGCCAAGGAATTGATGAGGCGCCCACGATGAAACGCACAGACAACTGCGCGGCAAAGCTCGAACGAATGAAGAGGGCCCTCCGCCACCAGGAAGGCGATCGCGTTCCGATCAGCGACTTCTTCTGGGGGAGCTTTCTAAAACGCTGGCGTGAGGAATTGGGTCTTGTACCTGATACGGATATCTACCGCTATTATGATCTCGACTGGATGAATTTCAATCCCAACCTGGATCCCCACATCAAACCCTTCGAAATTCTAAAAGAAGACGCCGAAGAGGTTGTAGTGCGCACGGGGTTCGAAGCCGTCATCCAAAAAAAGCTGGCTTATCCCATGCCCGCTTTCCTGAAATTTGAAACGGACACCATCGAGAAAATGGAGGCGTTCGAGTTCGATGATCCTTGGGACGAGCGCCGCTACTTCGCCGCCGGGGACGACCAGATCAATGGTGTGGGGGATGGATTCGTGCGCAATCTTCCTGCTTTCGTCGAACGCGTGCGGGGGGCTTGGCCGGATTTTCCCGCCTTCGGGGGCGTCTGCGAGGGCCATGAGATGCTGTGGCGCATCATTGGCTCCGAACACGCGCTGCTCTGGATGGGATTGTATCCGGACCACATCGCGCGCTTCGTGGAACGCATCAACGCCTACTCGCTCGAAATCGTGAAGGCCCAGATCAAGGCCGCGGGCGGCATGCTGGACGGAATGGTGATTTGGGGCGACGTCGCCTACAAAAATGGGATGCTATTCTCACCCGACTTCTGGCGGAAGCACTTCAAGCCTGGGGTCAAGGCGCTCATCGACGAATGCCACAAGCACGGCTTGCCGGTCATTTACCACGGCTGTGGCAACGCGATAACGATTTTTGAGGATTTCATCGAAGTGGGAGTTGACGCCTACAATCCGCTGGAAGCGAAAGCAGGGCTGGACGTTATCGATCTGCGCCGCCGGTTTGGCCACCGTATCGGCTTCTGCGGCAATATGGATGTGGTGGTTTGGGCAAACGGAAGCCGGGAGGAAATCAAGGCCGCCGCCCTCACCAAACTGAATGCCGCCAAGGGGGGCGGCTTTATCTTCCAGTCGGACCACTCCGTTCCCAACAGTATTTCCGGCGAGAATTACGATTACGTCGTGCGCCTGGTGAGAGATTGCGGGAAATACCCGCTGCAACTGGGCGAGTTCAACATCTCCTTCCCGGCCGCAGCGTAAACCCGCAGGGGCTCTGCGCCGGGAATTGAAACCATTGACCTGCATGACCGCCACCACTCCAACCGAGTCCGGCACGATCCGCACCCAGGAGATTTGCCGGCACTATACCATGGGCACGTCCGTCATTCGCGCCGTGGATGGCATCTCCTTTTCGGTGCAGGCGGGCGAATTCATTGCGCTGCTGGGAAGTTCGGGCTCGGGAAAATCTTCGCTGCTGAACCTGATTGCGGGCCTGGACCGGCCGACCTCCGGAGACGTCCAGGTCGACGGTCGCAGCCTGGCCGAGATGTCGAGCGAAGAGCTGGCGCGCTACCGCCGGCACAGCGTGGGAATTGTATTTCAAGCGTTTAACCTGGTGCCGAACATGACTGTGGCGGAAAACGTGGAGCTGCCCCTGCGCCTGGCAGAAACGGATCGCCGGGAGCGGGCCAGCCGCGTCCGGGAAGCTTTGGGTCGCGTGGGACTCGGCCAGCGGCTCGGTCACCGGCCGGGGGAGCTTTCCGGCGGCGAGCAGCAGCGCGTGGCGTTGGCGCGGGCCTTAGTGAATTCTCCGCGCATCCTCCTGGCCGACGAGCCCACGGGAAACCTCGACAGCCACACCGGAATGGAAATCATGGATCTCATTGGCGACTGCAACCGGCGCCTGGGAATGACCGTCCTGCTGGTCACGCACGAACGCGCCCTGGCGGAGCGCCACGCCGGACGGTTGTTGTTCCTCGCCGACGGCAAGCTGGAGGCGGACCAGCCGAATTCACCACGCCCCGGCGAAAGCGGGGTGGCCCCATGAAGACACCCGACCTGCTGGAACTCGCAGCGCGCAACCTGCGTGAATCGGTGCTGCGCAATTCACTCACCACGCTGGGAATCAGCGTGGGGGTGGCCTCGCTGGTGGCTATGCTCTCGCTCGGCGTGGGCTTGCAGCAGTTGTTCACGCGGCGGCTGGAAAGGACGGGGCTGTTTGACACCGTTATGGTCACCCGCGGCGATTCGGGCGGGTTCGCAGCCCGCCCCCGTGGCGCTGCCCCGGCGGATAACACCCGCGCTTTGGATGAGAACGCGCGGCAGGAAATTTCCCGCCTGCCCGGCGTGCTGGAAGCTGTGCCCGACCTGCGTATGATGACGCAGATGCGCTTTGACGACAAACCGCATCGCGCCATGGTGGCCGCCCTCCCCATGTCGGCGCGCGACCGCGAGGCCTATGAAAATATCCAGGGGAGTTTTTTCTCGTCCAGTAATGCCGCCGAAGCAATTGTGCAGAAGCGCTTCGCCGAAGAATTGCTGGGCCGCGCGCCCAGCCCCGATGAAACCCCGAACCCCGGCGAACCTCTGCCCGCCCTCCAGCCGCTTCTCGGCAAGGAACTGGTGATGTATTACGCGGAGCGCGTTCCCACCGCAAGCCTGCCGAACGCCAAACCGCCAACACCGGGACCTTCCAGCACGCCGCCACGGCCTTCCAAGGCAACTGCCGCGCCGGCGCCCGCCAACGGCGCGGACGCTGGTCTTGACACCTTACTCTCCGCTTTCTCGGTGGTGCCGCAAACCCGGAGCCTGCGCATTGTCGGCATCCTTGCCGAGGATCCCGACACGATGAGAGGCATGGGGCGTGCGCGCGTGTTTATACCGCAGGATTTTGCCCAGGGACTACAAATCATGATGCCCTCCGACCTGCGTGACGGCGGCGCCCTTGCCGAACGCTCCTACACAGCGGTGAGCGTGCGCGTGCGTAACTCCCGCGACGTGCCGCGAGTGGAGGACTCAGTCCGCCGGATGGGCTTCAACGCTTTTTCCGTTCTCGATGCCTCGCGCACCATGCAAAGAGTTTTCGCCGTACTCGACCTTTTTCTCGGGATCTTCGGCAGCCTGGCGCTGGCGGTGGCCTCACTCGGCATCGTCAACACCCTGGTGATGGCCATCCTCGAGCGGCGGCGCGAAATCGGCATCCTCAAAGCATTGGGGGCCAGCGACCTGGACGTGAAAAAACTTTTTTTTGCGGAAGCCGGAGCCATGGGAATCGTCGGCGGAGTCCTGGGGGTCACCCTGGGTTGGATGATCGGCAAAGTCATCAATGCCGGGACCAATATCTACATGCACCAGCAGAACCTGCCCTCGGTAACTTTTTGGTCCGTGCCCTGGTGGTTGGTGCTGGGCGCACTAGGCTTCTCCCTGGCCGTCAGTCTGGTCTCGGGGCTCTATCCCGCCGCACGCGCGGCCAAACTCGATCCCGTCAAAGCCCTGCGATACGAATGATGCGAGGTAAGAACGCCCTTAATGAGCGCGCAGATGCAGATCAGCGAAAGCCAGGAACTGGTCCCAATCATACCCCATCACCGCGTGCTTTCCCGCACGAATATGAAAGGCGAGGGTGTGCATGATGGGCTGATTGAGTCCCGGCATCTGGTCCGTGCCCAAGCCTTCTGCCTTTAGTAATTTGTAAACGGGGCCCGCCGCCACCGCCGCCATGAACATGCCATGCGGGTCAGCCCACTGATCCTCTTGCGCACCGGTGATGTACACCGGGCGCGGAGCGATCAGCGCGATCAACTCATCAGAATCGACCGGAAGCTTATCCACTTGGTTAACATATTTGAACAGGTTGGGGCAGAACCAGTAAGGAAAATTCCGCGACATGCTGCTCAGCGTTTCGCCGTAGTTGCGCCGCCAGGGGGAAGCGCCTCCCCTTCCCGAACAATTCGCCAGCACCATGGCAAAACGCGTGTCCTGCGCGCCGGCCCACAGCACCGTCTTCCCGAGTCGCGAGTGGCCCATGATCGCCACACGATGGGCGTCAACGTCCTTGTCCTTTTCCAGGTAATCCATGGCGCGGCTCAATCCATACGCCCATGCCCCGATGGCTCCCCAGTCATCCGGCCCCGGTTCGGTCTGGCCCGGTTGAAAGAACTGCTGGCGAATGCCCGCTTGCTTGTATCCTTCCTTGAAATCCGGCTCGATGTCCTGATAGCAAAACGTCGCAAAGCCGTAACCCCGCGCCAGGAGCTTCTCAAGATCAAATTCTTTGTCGATCCCTCGGAATCGTTCCGGGGCCTGCCCCCACACGGGCGGTTTCCCGTTCCAAATCGTCGCGTTCTTGACGCCAGGATCGCTGGTTACCGATTGATTGCCGAGGAAATTGATCTCCAGGATCATCGGAACGGGCTTGGGCGCAGCCGCAGGAATGTAGATGAGCAGGTCCTCGTGAGCCTCGGCTTTCGGAGTGGGAAAATAGATTGTCACCTGCTTGCGGATAGCCTTGCCACCCAACGCTTCTTTGTCGTAATCAAAAACCTTGAACCGAATATGCTTCGGTGGCTTCGGACTGTGCCCGTAGACATTTGTCTCCATAAGCCGGAGAATCTCCGCGCGACGGCGTTTCCTCCACTCCCGCGCGGTCTTGACCGGCTTGCCGTCATTAAACACCAGCGGATCGGGGAGCGAGAAGGTTCCGGCGTTCGATTCGTCGTAGTTGGCGGAAACTGCCTGGCCCGCGCCGCCTGGAGAAGGGGTCCACGCGCGCGCCGGGACAATCCCTAACTGGAGCAGGCTGAAGCTCAACACCGTCGAGTAGAAGAGAAAGAGGAGAGAGTGCTCGCGGGACCTCGAGGATCGATGCAAGGCTTGCATAAGTCTTACCTCACCACAACCCGGAATTTCCATCTCGATATTTTCGAGCGGCCGCCAGTATACACGCAGGGCGGCACACGTGCCATCGGTCCGAGCTTGGGTAGGTTGGGTGGCGACGCAGCTTCGAATTTGACGAAACCACCTTAAAATATTTGGATTCTCATTTCGTCTACACTACTGGATGCATGACGCGCTGAGCATCGAATTCATGACCGACGAGCAAAACCGCCGCATTGCGGACACCATCGAGCGGGAACAGAGCCGCCTGCGCAACTTCATTCGCAAGCGGGTTCTGGACGAGAGCGAGGCGGAAGACATTCTGCAAGAGGTCTTCTATGAACTCGTCCAAGCTTACCGGCTGATGAAACCCCTGGAGCAGGTTGGCGCTTGGCTCTACCGGGTGGCGCGGAATCGCATCATTGACCGATTTCGCAAGCGGAGGCCGGAGACGTTCAGCAACCATGCCACGGCCGGAGAAGAAGAGGGAGAGTGGTTTCCGTGGCAAGACCTCCTCCCTTCGCCCGATGCCGGTCCCGAAGCGGCTTACGTTCGCGAGGTGCTGATGGAGGAGATCGACGCTGCACTGGACGAACTGCCGGAAGAACAGCGCGACGTGTTTATCGCCCATGAACTCGAGGGCCGGAGCTTTAACGAAATGGCCAAGGAGACGGGGCTGAGCGTCAATACCCTGCTCTCCCGAAAGCACTACGCCGTGGTTTTCCTGCGGCGGCGCTTGCGGGCTATTTACGACGAATTCAGGAAATCGTGAGGGTAGAAACAATGAAAACGCATGGCATTGCGCGAGTATTGAAAATTTTGTTGTTCATCGCGGCGATGGCAACGATATTCAGCTTCGTGGTCATGTGGCTGTGGAACCAGCTGATGCCCGTCATCTTCGGTTTGCATGCCATCACCTTCTGGCAAGCCTTTGGACTTCTGGTGCTCAGTAAGATCCTTTTCAGCGGATTCCGAGGCCGCCCCCATCTCCGTGGGGACTGGCGGGCGCGCCTGATTCGGCGCTGGGAAGACATGACACCGGAAGAACGCGAGAAATTCCGAGGCCGTGGAATTTCCCCAGCTTCTGGGGGCGCCGGGGGGTGCGGTGGCCCTGGATCAGCACCGGGCGCACCCAAGGCCTGACTGTTGATAGAAGAACATGGACTGAGGAACCTATGTCGCATCGTGTTTGCCCCTGGTGGTTAGGATATTTGCTGGCCAGCCCGCTACGGCGACTTATCCAGGACCCTCGAGAAGTGCTGGCCCCGTATGTTCGAGAAGGCATGACCGTGTTCGAGCCTGGGCCGGGCATGGGATTCTTCACACTCGAAATCGCTCGCTTGGTTGGCCCCTTCGGCCGGGTGGTAGCCGTCGAAATTCAGCCGCGCATGTTGTCCAGGCTGAAACGCCGCGCCGCCAAGGCCGGCCTTCTGGGGCGTGTGGATGCGCGCTTAGCCTCATCGGACACCTTGGGAGTCGCGGACCTCACTGGCCGTGTTGACTTTACACTAGCGTTCGCTCTGGTGCATGAATTACCGGCCGTCGAACCGTTTTTCGCAGAAGTCGCAAAGGCCTCGAAGCCGGGTGCGGGGCTGCTCTTTGCCGAGCCTGCCGGGCATGTGAACACGGAGCATTTCGAAGCCGAGTTGAAGGCTGCAATCCATGCCGGGTTCGAGGTGGTCGAGCGTCCCGCGATTCGCCGCAGCCACGCGGCTTTTCTGAGGAGGGCGTAGCAGGCTGCGAAAATATCCTCTCACGCTGTCATCCTGAGTCCTTCGCTGTCATTCTGAGCGAAGCGAGAAATCTTGTTCGGCGTGCCTGCTCAGGACCGCCTGCGGCCCTCAGGCCGCCAGCTTGCCCTTCCTGCCAAAAATGAGTTGACAATACATTTCCGCTCGGTTATCTTTGCGGCGGGAAATAATGACTGACCGTTCAGTCATTTCTCGGAGAGAATGATGAAGACCGGGAAATCCAGGCGATTAAAGGCCACCAAGCCCACCCCCCGGCGGCGGGAGCAGAAACTGCATCGCCAGGAGGAAATATTGGCGGCTGCCTTCGAGGTTTTTGCTGCACATGGATATGAGGCCGCGCGCATCGACGATGTCGCCCGGCAGGCCGGAATCGCGAAGGGAACGATTTACCTCTATTTCCGGAACAAGGAGCGCCTTTTCCGCGCGGTGGTCCGTAGCTTGATACCAAGGCGATTTGATGCCATTGCAGGAACCTTTCAAGGGACAGCGGAGCAGTTGCTGCGTGAGCTCCTGTCGCGCATGTATAGCCAGGTGGTGAGGAATGAAAAGGTTCGCTCCATCGTGCGCTTGCTGATCGCCGAAGGCGGCAGGTTCCCTCAACTCACTGAGATTTACCACCGCGAAATTATTGCCCCGGGCATGAAGGCGGTGCGCCAAGCGCTCAGGCAGGGGATTGCCGCGGGCGAATTCCGGAAAACCGCGGCCCTGGAATTCCCCCAGATTCTGGCGGCGCCGGGAATTCTGGCTATCGTATGGAGATTGCTTCACGGGGAGCGGCACCGCCTGGACCTTGACGCTTACAGCAAGGCGCATTTGGAGTTCGGGCTGGACAGCCTGCGGAAGCAACGCGATTGAAAGCCGCGAGGTGATCGCGGTGGCACGGCATAAGGAGAAGATCCATGCGCTCGAGGGCAAGGTGGGTCATGTTGTTTGTGGCGTTGGCGTTGGCGGGCGGAGCGCCCGTGGATGCGCAGCAGGCCGCTCCGCGGCGGCTGACGCTGAGGGACGCAATTAGTCTGGCGCTGAAACAAAACCTCAGCGTGCGCGTGGCGAGCACGCAAGTGGAGCAGTTGGAAGGCACGCGCGATCGGCGGCGGGCTTCCCTGCTGCCGCACGTCAACGGGAACGCGTTAGCCAACCGAGAGAATATTGACTTGGGGGCCATGGGAATTTCCTTTCCCACCGTTCCTGCCGTCGTCGGCCCGTTCGCGCACTATGATTTCCGCCTTTCGGCAAGCCAATCCTTGATTGACCGTCACTCCTACCACAATTGGAAAGCCAGTGAAAAACAGGAGGAAGCCGCCCAGCTCGATTATCAGGACGCCCGCGATCTGGTGATCCGCCAGGCCGCAGGGTTTTATCTTGACGCCCAGGCTTCCGCCGCAGAGGTGGAAGCGGCGGAAAGTCGCGTGACGACTTCCGAAACCCTGGAGAAATTGGCGCGCGACCAACACGCCCAGGGGCTGGCAACCGCGGTGGACGAGGTCCGCGCGCAGGTGCAACTGGCCCGGGACCAGCAGAACCTGCTGGTGGCGCGCAACACCTATCAGACTTCCCTGCTCGTCCTTGCCCACTTCCTGGGATTGAGCCCCGGCGCCCCCCTGGATTTGGCCGAGCCTTTGAAATTCCATCACGTGGAATCCGCCGACGCCGAGCAGGCGCTGCACACCGCCCTCGAGGCGCGATCGGACTACGCCGCGCTTCTCAAGCAACGCGATTCAATTGACGAGCAGCTCAAGGCCTCGCGGGCGCGCTATCTTCCCACGCTGTCGGTCAACGGCGATTATGGAGCCATCGGGCGCCAGTTTGGCGCCATGGCGGGGACCGGCGAGATTCAGGGAACGCTCACCGTCACCTTGTTTGACCGGGACCGCGCCGGAGAGAAAACGGAACTGCAAAGCCAGTTGAAACGCCTGAACGCGCAGATTGACGACCTCAACCGCCAGATCGAGCAGGAACTGCGTACGGCGTTGCTGGACTTGGAATCCACCGAAAATCAAGTGACCGTCACCGAGGCGGCCCTTCACCTGGCGGAACGCGAGTTGAGTCTGGCGCAAGACCGTTTCCGCAACGGGGTGACGGACAACATCGAGGTGGTGACCGCGCAGGCTACTCTGGCGAGCGCCCAAGATGACCGCATTCTGGCCCTGGCGCGGCACGCCGATGCCACCATGGCCCTCGTGCGCTCGCTGGGGGGAACCGAAAAGATTTACCAATCGTACATCGGCGAGCCCTGAGCATTGCGCACTCGAAATTCGACACTCGGGCCGAATTTCGAGTTTCGAATTCCGATTCTTGTGACGCGGAGGTAAAACGCCTATGAAACGCTTGATTCCTCTCATAGTGCTTTTGGTGATTGGCGGCGTGGTGGTCTACTTCCATCCCCAGTGGTTCCGCCCGCCCCGCGCCGAAAACATGCTCAAGCTTTCGGGAAATATTGAAGCGCACGAGAGCCTGGTCAGCTTCAAGGTGACCGGTCGCATTATCGACCTGCCGGTGGATGAGGGGATGAGCATGAAAGCCGGCGATTTGCTGGCGCGGCTCGATAACGATGACTACCGGCAACAAGTGGCCGTAGACGAATCGGTTACTCGCGTGCGCGACCGGCAACTCGCCCTCGGCCTGGCGGGCAGCCGGACGCAAGACATCGAGGCCGCCAAACTCGCGATGCTCGATGCTCAGGCGGACCTCGAACAGAAGAAGAAAGATTACGCGCGTTACCAGGCGCTTTACGAAAAGGACGAAATCCCGGGGCAGACGCGCGACTTGGCCGCCACCAATGTCACCCGTGCCCAGGACACTTATGAGCGCGCGCAACAAATCTACAACGAACTGGTGGAAGGAACGCGCAAAGAAGAACTGGCGGTTGACCGAGCCAATGTTCACCAAGCAGACCAGAACCTGCATTTGTCCCGCATCCGGCTTGCTTATACCGTACTGCGCGCCCCCTTCAACGGAGTTGTCCTGGTACGGCAAGCGGAGTTGGGGGAGGTCGTCTCACCCGGCACGCCCATCGTCACTATCGCCGACCTGGACCATCTGTGGGTCCGGGTGTATGTCCCGGAAACGGATCTCGGTAAAGTGCACTGGGGCCAGGTGGTTGAGGTGCGCACCGATACCTACCCGGACAGGATTTACCATGGCCGGATTTCTTTCATCTCTTCCGAGGCGGAATTCACTCCCAAAAGCGTCCAGACGGAAAAAGAGCGCGTCACGCTGGTTTACCGGGTCAAAGTGGACGTGGAGAATCCCAACCGGGAGCTGAAGCCCGGAATGCCGGCCGATGTCGATATCAAATTTCAGTAGCCAGGGCGCTATGAGTTCTTCTCCGGCCATCATCGTTTCCTCCTTGAGCAAGCATTTCGGCGAGGTGCGTGCCGTCGACAGCCTCAGTTTTGAAGTGTACGCAGGAGAAATTTTTGGTTTGGTCGGTCCTGACGGCGCCGGAAAGACCACCGCGCTGCGGATGTTGGCAGGGGTGATGGGCACGGATTCGGGCTCGGTGAGCATTGCCGGCTGCGACGTCGTGCTCGACCCGGAAGGCGCCAAGTCTCTCCTTAGCTACATGTCGCAGCGGTTCGGCCTTTACGAGGATTTGACGGTCGACGAGAACATCCGGTTCTATGCAGATCTGTTTGGGGTGCGCCGCGAGCAGCGCCTCAAACGTTCCCAGGAATTGTTGACGGCAGCGGGGCTCGGAGATTTTCGCGGCCGGCTTGCCGGAAATCTTTCCGGTGGCATGAAACAAAAACTCGGCTTGGTGTGCGCGCTCATTCACACTCCCAAGGTGATCTTGCTCGATGAGCCGACCAACGGCGTCGATCCGGTGTCACGGCGGGATTTCTGGCGCATCCTCTATTCACTGGTGGCCGAGGGCGTGGCCATTCTCACATCCACGTCGTATCTCGACGAAGCGGAGCGCTGCCATCGCGTGGGGCTGCTGCATCAGGGCCGCATGCTTTTCTGCGATCGACCGGAGGAGTTAAAGAAGAAATTTCACGGTGAGATTCTGGCGGTGCATGCGGCTCAGCCAACGCAGGTGCGCGCGGCGTTGGTAGGCGCTTCCGGCGTGCGCGATGTGTTGCTGGTGGGCGACCGCGTGCACGTGTTTGTGGACGAAGGCGCACGCCGGCTGGCGGATTTGCGCGCGCGGCTGGAATCGGCCGGCGTCGTTTACGATTCCATCCAGCCGGTACCTGCGACCATTGAGGACTTGTTTGTATCGGCCGTCGAGACCCAGCCCGAAGCGGTCGGGGGGAGCAAAGCTGTATGAATGGCAGCGAATCATCCGTGGTGGTCGAAAACTTGACCAAGCGCTTCGGAACCTTCGTCGCGGTGGACAGCATCAGCCTCCAGGCGCACCGTGGCGAGATCTTCGGTTTCCTGGGTCCCAACGGCGCGGGAAAATCCACAACCATCCGTATTCTCTGCGGCCTGCTCCTGCCCACTTCCGGGCGCGCGCGGGTGGCGGGGGTTGACGTCGCCAAGGAGCCTGAAGCAGTGCGCCAGCAAATTGGCTACATGTCGCAGAGATTTTCCCTATACAACGATTTGAAGGTTATCGAAAACCTGCGTTTCTTTGCGGGTTTGTACAGTGTTCCTACCAAAGTTCTTCCCGGGCGCTTGGCGTGGGCGCTGCACATGGCGGGGCTGGAAGGCCGCGAGCAAACCCCCACGCGCGAACTGGCCGTCGGATGGAAACAGCGCTTGGCGCTGGGGTGTGCGGTGTTGCATCACCCCCCCATCGTCTTTCTGGACGAGCCGACTTCCGGCGTCGACCCCGTCTCGCGCCGGAAATTCTGGGAATTGATCCAACAAATGGTGGGCGAGGGCATCACCGTGTTCGTTACCACCCACTACATGGACGAAGCGGAATACTGCAATCGCCTGGTGCTGATTGATCGCGGGCGCATTGTGGCCATGGGCACGCCCACAGAACTGAAGACTCGATTCATGAAAGGTCAGCTCCTGCTGGTGGAATGTGAACCGTTGGGGCCGGGACTGGAAGCGCTGAGCCAGGCGCCGGGGGTGCTCGACGCCGCGGTATTTGGCAGCAGTCTCCATGCGGTTGTGGCCGACGCCCAGGCTGCGATGCCCGGAATCAGCGCCGCCCTTGGGGCTCGCGGGATAAAAGTGGGAAGGATGGAGCAAATTCAACCCAGCCTTGAGGACGTCTTCGTCAATTTGACCGCCGCGCGTGAATCCAAACCGGGGAGGCCCGCATGAGCCTGCGCCGCATCCTTGCCATGATGCGCAAGGAAGTCATCCAGATCTGGCGCGATCCGCGCAGCCTGCTGGTGATCTTCGCGATGCCCATTGTCCAGCTCATCATTTACGGCTACGGTGTGAATCTGGACATCAAACATATTCCCCTCTGCGTATACGACCGCGACGCCACGCAAACCAGCCAGGATTTGTTGAAACATTTCCAGGCCACTGACTATTTCACGATCGTGCATGTCGCAGAAAACTATCCCGACGTCATTCAGCAGATTGACCGGGGCGCCTGCACCGTGGCGCTGGTGGTGCCACAGCAATTTTCTGAAGAACTCCGCACGCGCGGGCAGGTTCCGGTGCAGGGGTTGCTCGATGCCAGCGACAGCAACACCGCCAGCATCGGCATGGGCTATGCGCTGAGCGTCCTCCAGGCCTACTCCCAAGACATCCAGATCGAATGGCGCGAGCGCAATGGCCTGCCAACAGCAAACCCCAACGTCACCTTCCAGCCACGAACCTGGTTCAACGAAGACTTGGAAAGCATGGCCAATATTGTGCCCGGCGTTATAGCCATGGTGATGGCCGTGGTGGGGGCATTCCTGACCTCGCTGACCATCGCGCGGGAGTGGGAGCGCGGCACCATGGAACAGCTCATCGCCACTCCTGTGCGCAAGCTAGAAATTCAAATGGGAAAGCTGATCCCCTATTTTGTCATCGGGATGATGGATACGGCGCTTTGCGCCGGCGCCGCGGTCTGGTGGTTCGGCGTTCCTTTCCGGGGAAGCTGGACGGTGCTGTTCGCCTGCTCTGCGTTGTTCCTGATCGTGGTGTTGTCGCTGGGATATTTCTTTTCGGTCACCTCCAAGTCACAGCTCGGGGCCAGCCAGTTGGCTCTGTTGGTGACGCTGTTGCCGACTTTTCTTTTATCCGGCTTTATCTTTCCCATTGACCAGATGCCCGTCGTCGTGCAGTGGGTCACCCGCATCTTGCCAGCGCGCTATTACGTTTCCATCCTGCGCAGCGTCTTTCTGAAGGGCACCACGGTGCGGGTTATGGCAGGAGATATCATGGCCTTGGGGGTTATTGCCGTGTTCCTGATCATCAGGGCCACACGCGCGTTTCAAAAGAGGTTGGAATGAATCTTCGATCCTCATTCCGACGCATCGGCAACATGGTCCAGAAGGAATTCATCCAGACCTTGCGGGCCGCGCACATGCGCTGGCTGCTCTTTGGCCCGCCGCTCATCCAAATGCTGGTGTTTGGCTATGCAGCCACGCTGGACGTGAAGAACGTGAAGCTGGCTGTGCTGGACCGGGACAATACCCAGGAGAGCCGCGAGTTGGTGGCGCACTTCACCGCCAGCCGGTATTTTCATCTGACGCAACATGCCGCCCAGCCTGCGGATCTTCGCGAGGGCCTGGATCGCGGCGATATTCTGGCGGCGATGCAAATCGACTCGGGCTTTGCGCAGCGCCTGCGCAATGGCCAGGGAGCGACTGTGCAAGTGCTGGTAGATTGTTCCAACTCCAATACTGCCCTGGTGGCGCTGGGTTATCTCAATCAGATCGGGGCCGCGTTCAGCCGGGACTACCAAATTGACCAGATGCAGCGGACGGCCCCACAGCGGGCGTCGTCACTGCCGGAAGTGGACCTGGAGGTTCGGCCGTGGTTCAACGAGGGGCTCGATAGCCAGTGGTATTTCGTACCCGGGGTCATCGGCAACGTCATGTTGATCCTGGTCATGATGCTCACCGCCTTCGCGGTGGTGCGTGAGCGCGAGATCGGCACGCTCGAGCAGGTCATGGTCACGCCCATTCGCCGCTGGGAATTCATTCTGGGAAAAACTGTTCCCTTCTTCCTGATCGGTTGCTTCGACGCTACCCTCATCGCCCTGGTGGGAACTTTTTGGTTCGGGGTTCCCTTCCGTGGAAACCTGGGGGTGCTGGCCGCCGGGTTGGTGGCTTTCATCCTCGCGGCTCTGGGTCTAGGGCTATTTCTATCCACGGTCTCCCGAACTCAGCAGCAAGCGATGATCGCTTCCTTCTTCTTCAACATGCCGATGATCACCCTCTCCGGCTTCGGCACTCCCATCGCCAGCATGCCACCCATGCTTCAGAAAGTGAGTTACGCCAACCCAATGCGCTACATCATGGTGCTGCTGCGCAGCGTGTACCTGAAAGGGTCTGGTTTCGACGTACTATGGCCGCAGATCACCGCCCTTACCGGCATTGCGATTTTCCTGCTGACGATTAGCGTCCTGCGCTTTCACAAATCGCTGGAGTAAGCGTGAACAAGCAAAGTAGGGGCCTGTGGCGCTGGGTGGTCAAAGCAAACAGCGTCGTTCGATAAGCAACCCAGCGCCGAGGGGGGAAATCAAACCTGAGAGGCTCCTCGGGCTTGTGGCGAGGATCTCAAGACTTTGAGGAAGGATTTTTCGGGGCCCTCAGGAGGGCGTGGCATGGCGATCCCAGGCGGTTCGACACGGGGGGCGAGGAAAACTGACGCGAAGCGGTTCCCTGTGCCGGGGACCTTTGTACTTCTTGCCATGATTTTGCTCTTAGCGCCCGACGGTGCTTCGGCAAAGGCATCCAAAGCCAGGACTGGCGCGCCCACCCTTCCCGCGGGAACAGTTTTGTATTTGCGTCTCCAATCCGCCGTCAGTACCAAGACTTCCCAGCCTGGGCAGGCCGTCACGGCGAGTTTGGCGCGGGAAGTGGATGTCCAAGGCGGAATTGCCATCCCTTTCGGTTCAATATTGAAGGGCGCCATTGAGAAGTGTGCCCAGCCAACCACTTCCGATCAGCGGGCGGAACTCCTTTTGAGCTTCGGACAACTTACTATTCCGGGCGAAGGCGATCTCCCACTGAAAGGACACTTGAGCGGGATCAGCAACGCGCGGGAAACTCTGCTTGCGGACGGAACCATTGTGGGAGTGCTCGAATCGGAGGCGCCGGCATCACTGCTCAGCGGAGCCCTGCAAAAGCTGGGCCAAATTGATCCCTCCGTCAACGACCAAATCCAGAAGCAAAAGATCGGCCAGGTTAATACGGCAATCGAATTTCCGGTGGGGACCGACTTTCAATTCACCCTCACCGAGCCGCTGAGTTTGAAACGCTTTGTCCCCTCCGCCGGCCCGGGCCCGCTTCTTGCCAGCTTGCGCGCCTCCGTCGCCAATCTCCTGGCGGACGCACCCAAACGCGCCGCGAGCAAAGATAACCATCCGGGAGATCCCGTCAACCTGGTGTTCGTCGGCACGGCGCAGGAAATTGAGCAGGCGTTCCGCCAAGCAGGGTGGGCCGAGCCTAAGAAAAAGAACCAAAAATCGATTTGGAAAACCGCCCAGGCGGTCATTAACGACGATGGCTACGACGCCGCACCCGTCTCCGACCTCTACCTGTTCGGGCGGAAGGAAGACCTGGCCTTCGAGAAGACGCTCGACACCTTTAACAAGCGCCACCATCTGCGACTGTGGCAAACGCCGACGAGCGCACCCGACGGCCGCCCCATCTGGCTGGCCGCTGCCACGCACGATGTGGGCATCGATGTTCACCCCGGAGTGATATCGCACGCCACCGATCCCAATCTCGATGACGAGCGCGCGCAAGTGGGGTCTGACCTTTACCTGGGCGGGGCCGTCCAGGCCGCCGAGTTTATCGCCCCTCCCAATCCGCTCAGCAGCGGAATGACGGCCACGGGTGGAGCATGGCACACGGACGGCAAATTATTCGTCATCGATCTGAAAGCTGGAGCGGGCTCCCGTATGTAAGCACGACTTGACCGTCCGGGCCCAGGCGACAAGTCGGTGCAGCCTCGGCGACTACGATTGCGGTTCATCGCCCCGGTGTGGGTGCCCCTTGAGCGGCCGATAGGCATGAAGCGCCGCGCGCTTCGGTTCCGGCACGAACTTGTCCCATGACGTTACCAGTTTGATCTCGCCCGCTGAGGATGCGGCTCCGAAGCGGATGGTCACAATCTGCTGCGGCCGGACCTGAAACCTATAACGTGGGCCTATACCTTCGAGAGCTTGTGGATTCTTGCCCCGCAGGTCGGTCAGGGCCGCGCCTTGGTGCGGAAGGTTGAGGGTTACCTCGGCCATACCCGCCACACCCCGACACTCGACGAGGCGCATCTCGATCTCTTTGCCTTCCCGGCGAAGCACCTCCACGATCAGATTTTCTGAGGTCTGTACGAACGACTGCGCAGCCGTCGCTTTCCTGCTCGCGGCCAAAAGGGGGGGGCAATTGTATTCCCACGCCATTTGTGGAATCTGGCTTTCAGGCCACTCTGCCTCATGCGCATACAGCGCGTACCCCAATACATGTTCGGGTTTACCGCTCAGCCAAGCATTTGGATACCCATAATACTTATCCACAGCATTCAGCAGATAAATAATAGGGGTCCTTTCGTTGAGCTCGCGCCCTGTGAGGCCGCGGTCGAGAATCGCCGCTCCACCGCCACCCGCCAGGCTGTAATCGATCCAGCGTACTGTCGGCACGATGCCTTTCGTCCAACCCACCAAGTCGGGGTTCGGCTTGGACCATGCTCCGTGCGAAAAACCCGCCGGGATGCCGCGACGAACCTCTGTAATCTCATCCGCGAGGGGAAACTCCGCCACCACCACGGTGATGTCTGGAATATCCTTTAATAGGGTTTCAAAGTCGATTCGCGGATAGTCCTCATAGAACCGCATCACCCGCCTGCACAGACCCGCACCACAAAAGTTACCGGCAGCTTCCACAATGGTCGCCACGGGCCCTGCCGCAACAGTGATCGCCGGCGGAAAATCACTCGACGTGGCCAACCGTTTGCGGTCTGGCCGCCAACTCATGAAATCGCCGTAGTCGTTCTTCTGGGGTTTGGGTTTCTCCGCCACGATAACGTTTGCGGGCCCACCCAGAACCTCCCGCCCTGAAGGTTTAAGTCTCAAACTAACCAATGCTCCCGTTTTCGGGTCGATGCGCGCGGAGTAGTAGCGCGTCTCTATGCTGGGGGGCAGGCTGATCTTCTCCGATTTTGCCGCTCCTCTGGATCGCAACCCCATTCCAGCGATCCCCACCGAAGGCAGCGAAGCGTTACATAGCATCCCACCGTTGGGATCGATTTGGCACACCGATTTCTGCGGGGTCTGACCCGCTGGCAGGTCCAGGAATACGGGATCATGGCGCTCCCAGTTTAAGGGGTTAAAGAGGACAAGCGCATCTCCCGCCGGGCTGAGGGACTTCAACGCCCCCTCCTGAACGGTCTGACTCATTTGCGCAACATATTGCAGCCGGTCGCGAACATCCCACGATGTCTCATCCTCGAAGACCATTCCGCCTGCCGACCCCCACAGAGTGTTGCGGTCCATACTCAGCAACATCAGAATCCAGGAGTCGTAGAGGTCCTGGGCCGGATAGCCAAAACCGCCCTCAATGCTGGCGATGGTGGAGATGGTCTCCGCTGATTGAAGCGCGTGCTCATTTCTGCGAAACCAGGTCTTGATCCTCGGGCATTCAATCCAGAACGAATCGAACGTATAGCCCGTTCCACCTTTCATCGTCTGGAGTTCAATCTTGCCGGATTTGATTCCGGGCAAAACCGCATCCACATACTCGCTCAGCGTGGCGATGCGAATCTTGATTCCGGGATTGACGGCATTCCACGGTCCGTAGAACTCTTTCGGATATTCCCTTCTGAGAGGCGCCAGGCTGTAGTCCCCATCTCCACCTAAAATCAGCCCGGGAGCGCTGCTGGGTGGCTTCTTGGCCCAACGGTCCGCCTCTCCGCCCAGTTTCTTCAACTCCTCCGTCGTTAAGGGATCCCGCGTCTTGAAGAAACTCCCAAAGGAGGCGTAACCATCCGGGGCCAGAGCCACGATGCGCGAACCGTCGGGCGACTCCACCCAATGCATCTTGTCGCGGATTTTGTTCTCGCGCTCATAAACCATGGCGTCCAGGCCCAAACCCGCAGTGATTTGGCCCATCTGGTCGTGGAATCCGCAGGTATCAATTATCCACATGAAACGCGGATGGACACCCATCACCTGCTCCTGCCAGCGCGATCCCTCCACGCCTTGCTTGATCAGCGCTTCGCCGCCGGCCAGGTTGACCGTCATCTCGAGAAAGTTCGCATTGACCAGCTCCACCCGGCCTTCTTTCACCCTCTGTTTGATCTCCTCGATCCTTTCCGGGTGAAAGTTCATAATTGCAATCATATTATTGACTTCGGAAAGCACGAATTTATAATTAGGATCGTCGCGCACGCGATCAAGATGATCGAGGTAGCTGTTCGAGCAATAGAGACGTTCGGTATAGAAATTCGCCAGCCACCCGCAACTGGCAGGGTGAAAGTTGGGCACCAGGAAAACTTCCTCCACCGCGTCCGCTGGTAGCGCCGCCCCCCTGCCGGAGGTCAACACCACGGCTGTCGCGGCGATCTCCTCCAGGAATTGGCGTCGATTGAGCGGTATTCCCTGCGATTCTCGTTTCATCACTTTCTCCGATCTCGCTAAGAAGTATGAGGGCGTAGTGCGGACCTGTTCTTCAGGTTCGCGCTACCCTTCTAATGCGACACATCGCCTTTTTGTGCGGCGATCCATCGGTCCATGTTCTCCTCCAGCACATCCAAGGGCAACGCGCCATCGCCGAGCAGCGCATCGTGAAAAGCGCGCAAGTCAAAGCGCCCGCCGAGTTGTTGCCGGGCGCGCTCACGCAGCTCGATAATTTTCATCTGGCCGAGCTTATAGGCCAGGGCCTGTCCCGGCCAGGCGATGTAGCGGTCCACTTCGGTTTCGATATTCGGCTCGTCCATCGCCGTATGTTGGCGGAAGAAGTCCACCATCTGCTGGCGCGACCAATGTTTGGCGTGCACGCCCGTATCCACCACCAGGCGGACGGAGCGCCACATTTCATTTTCCAATCGCCCATATTCACTGTAGGGGTCTTGGTAGAAGCCCACTTCCTTCCCCAGCCGCTCTGCGTAAAACGCCCACCCCTCGGAGTAAGCGTTATACGAGGAGAAACGGCGGAAGGCGGGCAGGTCCGTTTGTTCCTGGGCGATCGAGAATTGCAGATGGTGGCCGGGGATGCCCTCATGGTAAGCAACGCCTTCCGCGTTGAGCAGCAGGCGATGCTGCGGATCGTATTCATTGACGTTGATGCGGCCGGGGCGCGAGCCATCACCGGCGCCAGGCGAATAATCTGCGGGCGGCGCGTTCGCCGCGCGGAAAGCCTCCATGGGGACCACATCCAGTTTATTCCTGGGCAAGTGGCCGAAGAGTTGCGGAAGCTTGGCGTACATTTGATCCGTGTAATGCTTATATAAACCCAGAAGTTGGTCACCCGAGGCCGCGTAAAGGTGCGGGTCCTTGCGAATGTGCTCATTGAAACTGGGCAAATCGTTATAACCCTGCTGGCGAGCGAGCTTCAGCATTTCCGCCTCGATCTCCGCCACCTGCTTGAGCCCTAGTTGATGGATCTCCTCCGGGTTCATCTCCATCGTAGTCATTTGTTTAATGTAGAAGCGATAGCGGGCGTCGCCATCGGGCAGCGCCCAGACGCCATATTCGGTGCGACCCTGCGGCGCGTACTGAGTGCGCAGGAATTCCGCCAGCCGCGCGTAGGCCGGCGCCACCTCCTCCCTGACCGCGGCCAAGATCGCGTCGTGCAATGGCTTTTGCTCCGCCTCGGAAATGCCGGCGGGAAATTTCCGCACAGGCCGGCTGAACGGGCTGTCTTCCGCAGACTTCCCCGCGATGTCCTGGGCCTGGAGGGCGGCCTTTTCCAACAGGTAGCGGGGTTGAACCACATGATCGGCGAGGCCGGCCCGCATGTTCGCGGTGGCCTGCTGAAGAACCCGCGGGATTTGATGCAAGCGGGCAAGGTAATCCTGATAGTCTTTCACCGAGCGGAAAGTTGTGTAGGAGGGCAGGTTCGCCAGGGCCAGTTGCAATCCATTCATCTGGTCGACGGGCATTTCCCAGTCTTTGAATCGCGCCCCTTCGATCTGCTCGCGCAAATCCCGGATCATCAGGGCCTTGCTCAAGCGCTCCTGCTCCGGGAAGCCCGTGGTATCGATCGACTCGAAAGTCTGGAGTGCCTGTCGGGCGTGCTGCACTTCCGCGTCGAAAAATTCCGCGGAATAATCGCTGAGGCGGTCGTTATATCGATTGTCGCCAACCGCCGTGGCAAGCTCAGGGGAAGTGCGCAGTCGGTATTCCCACTCCTCCTGGAGCACGGCCTTCAGGCGCGCCCGGCGCGCCTCCGTGGAGTCTTCAATCGGGGCCTGCGCCACTACCGCAACCACGCACCAAACTCCAACCAGTACGGAAAGAAGCCAACTCATGCTGCGAGTCCTCCTCACTTCAAATTCTCTCTCGGCCATTCCTCGCCAATTCACCAGGTAGCGCGGACCCCCGTCCTTGGGCGCCGCGGTTCTTCTTTTGGAATAACCATAGATATCAATCACGGACGCCTGCACCACGCATGTTTCTTCGGAACGGCACATTCGCTCATGGACGCAGGAAGAACCGCCCCGATGTATCGGGACGCTACGCTCACTTCGCAAATTCCCGGCAAAGCTGCGGAACTCTCACACCGCCGTGGAGGCCGTTTTCCAATACACCGCATAGCGCTCGCCGAACAATTTATAAAGTGGGATCAAGCTGATCTGCTTTTTCTGTCCCACGGTTTGGAAAGTCAACAGTTCGTCTGCGACGGGTTTCAGCCAGCCCACCGGATCCTTGCGGCTGGTGGTGATGACGGGAGCAAATATCTGCTCACCGGGAGGTATGGTTGAGTACTCCGAGCAAAACATCTCCTTCGTCAGGCCCTCCGTGCCCAGCCGCCCCGCCAGAACCAGCGGGCCATACATCGCGGCCTGCTGAGTCTCGTCGCCCGCCAAACTCTCCATCCGGAGGCTCATGGGCAGGCGGACCTCCACGCGGTCGCCTTCCTTCCAAGTTCGATTCAGCGCCAAGTAGCTGCCGGGACTTGAGAACGCAGGCAGCGCCGTTCCATTCAACTTAATCGCGCCGCCCTCCGCGGCCCACGCTGGAATTCTGATATTCAGAGCCATATCGATAGGCCGCTCGGAGTGAAACACCAGCGCCGTGCCTTCTTCGTCAGGGAAGCTGGTTTGCTGTTCCAGCCGCAACCCTTTTTCCGGCCAGGCCACCTCGGAAGCGATGAAGAGATTGACGAAGACGCCGTGATCGTCATGAAAGTAAATGGTATCGGCGGTCTTGGCAAATTCCTCGACGCCAGTTCCGGTGCAACACCAAAATGAGTTATAGGGCGAATTGAAATATTTCCAATATCCTGAACCGAGGGGGAGGAAATAACTCATCCCGCCATCTGCGAGATTTTGCGTGCCCAACCGGCTGTTGAAAAGCGTGCGCTCGTAATAGTCCAGCACGCGCGGATCCGCCGTCCATCCGTAAACGTGGCGCGCCAGCTTGAGCATGTTGTAGCCGCAGCAACACTCTTCGGTAGCTCTCCCCAGTTCCGTCGAGAGGTTTCCGGGAGGGGTTCGCCAATATTCGTTGTTGCTGGTGCCACCGGTGCAATAGATTCGGTCCGTGGTGACGGTGCGCAGGAAAAACGCGGCAATCTGGCGATAGCGATCTTCGCCGGTCAGTTCATAGCGGCGGGCTGCGCCGATAACCTGGGGGATATGAGTGTTGGCATGAATGCCATTAAGCTCATCGCGATGCGCGGCCAAGGGATCGAGGAACATGGCCTTTTCGAATCGCCCCGCCAAGTCCAGGTATTCGCGTTTTCCGGTCAGAGCATAGAGATTCCCGAGCCCTTCGTTCATCCCTCCAAACTCCGTTTGCAGGATTCGTTGCAGGTGCTCGTCGCTGATGCTCTCCTGCCAATGGTCGACCCATCCCGCCATCCCTTCGGCCACCGCCAGCGCCTGATCGCTCCCGCAGTGGACGTACATATCCAGAAGGCCCGCCATGATTTTGTGATAGGTGTAAAAGGGAGCCCAGACCGGGCGGCCCTCGCGCAGACGATCGAAAAACTCTTCCGGAAAGGCGCTCAGATACCCGTTCTGGTGCGCCTTCTGACAATCGGCCAGTTGGCTCACCATCCCCGCGGCCTTGTCCTTCAAATCACCATCACCAGCGCTGGCATACATCAAAGCGCAGGCCGATAAGTAGTGGCCCCCGGCAAAATGACCCCGCAATTCGCAGTCGGGCTTCTCCCAACCTCCCAAGGGCTGCGCCGATGAGGGGAGTCCGGCGTTCACGTGGAAAGTGTGGAGTAAGCGATCAGAGGGCAGCAGGTGCAGATAACGCCGGTCGGCCTCCAGCGCATCCTGAAACGGGCCCTTGCGCAAACGGACTTGCTTCAAGGGGAAGGGCTCTACCTTCCAGGGAATCTTCTCCCTGCTGTCTGTGCCCCGCCCCATTTCGGCCGCGCCTGCCGTAGCGCTCGGAACAGGGCTCGCCAAAACCGCGCTGGGCCAAAGGGCGGCCCCCGCTGCTGCCGCGGCGGTTGAAACAAACTGCCTTCTTGTGGGTCGGTGCAGATTGGTCATGCCTTCCTCCTGGAGTGAAGGGGGATAATACCACTGGAACCTGAGATTCGGGACTCGGGATTCGGGGTTAGGGGTTCGGGGTTCGCGAACCGCCCCTAAGACGCACTCGGAAATTGGCGGTCCCGGGCTACCCCTTCCTACCGGTAGGAAATTGGAAAGAAAATCCAGATATAATTTCGACATTTTAGGCAATTCCGTCGGTGTCCCCCGCGACCTTGGGCGTCAACGTGCTAGGCTACTGTACGCAAAGCCAGGTCGGGGTGAAACCACGCACCGCGGCAAGGTGTCGGGAAGGTAGGAAGTAGGGGCTCGGGATTGGGGAGTGGGGGGTAGGGACTTGCGGTCGATTGTCGGCTGTAAGCTCAAAAGGAATGGAAGATTCCCAGTCTCGCCAATTGTGGCGGCTTGCTAAGACGCTAATCAAGGTCTGGAAAGGGGCGCTGACCCTTAGAGATGTTAGAAATGAAGGAACCACCGGGGATGTGTATGGAAACAAAGGCGAGAGGACAAAATGTCATGCTATAAACACGGCTCTTTACACGAAAATGTACCAATTGCGCGGTGATCGACAAAAATCGCTCGGTCTTCTTGGCCGAAAATGCAAAAATCACGCGATAAATCGTAGCGAAGGAGGGCCTCTAGACCTTACCCTGCACGGCTTGCGACGGGCCGAGAAAAACGTGAGGCGACACCAGCAGCCCGCCCCGATTCATCGGGATCCCGCCTGTGACCGTCATGGCGAGGAGTTTCACTCTGTAAACCCAGCTTAAGGTACAATGCACTTAGGGGCTTGGCACAGGCAACTATAGCCATACTGATAGAGAGGACAGGGGCATGACTAAGACAGGAGCGGCGATCCTTTGGGAATGCCTGGAGCGGGAAGGCGTGACGCACGTCTTCGGCTATCCGGGCGGAGCGATTCTTCCTGCCTATGATGCACTGACGCGCAGCAAGATTCACCACATCCTGGTGCGGCACGAGCAGGGGGCAACGCACATGGCGGACGGCTACGCGCGCGCCAGCGGGCGGGTGGGGGTGGCGGTGGCGACCTCCGGCCCGGGCGCCACGAACATGGTGACGGGCATCGCCACGGCCATGATGGACTCTTCCCCGGTCGTCTGCATCACGGGGCAAGTGGGCAGCAAGTTGATCGGCTCCGATGCCTTTCAGGAGACGGACATCACCGGTGTGACCCTGCCCATCACCAAGCACAACTACCTGGTGACCCATGCGAGCGAGCTGGCGCGCACGCTCCGTGAGGCCTTTTATGTGGCCCGCTCGGGGCGTCCCGGCCCGGTCCTGGTGGACATCACCAAAGACGCGCAGCAGTCCTCGTGTGAATTCGATTGGGAAGCGGCGAAACCGCAATTGCCGGGCTACCGGCCTGATCTCTCGCCCACTTCCGAAGATTATTCCAAGGCGCTCAAACTGATTCAGGAAGCGAAGCGGCCCGTAATCTTCGCCGGACACGGGGTTCTGCTCTCCGGCGCCATGGCCGAGGTTCGCGAGCTGGCGGAGCGCACGGGGATTCCCGTCACCCTGACGCTGCTGGGCCTCGGCGCTTTCCCAGCATCCCACCCGCTGAATCTGGGGATGATGGGAATGCATGGCGAGGCTTGGGTGAACCACACCATCCAGGATGCCGACTTGCTGATCGCCCTGGGCATGCGCTTTGACGACCGCGTGACCGGCAATCTGAAGACCTACGCGCCCAAGGCCAGGAAAATCCAAGTGGAGATCGATCCCACGGAAATCAACAAGAACGTAAAAGTCGATGTGGCCCTTATCGGCGATGTGCGGGAAGTCCTGCGCGAGTTGTTGCCCCGCCTCCAGCCGATCGACGTTAGTGAGTGGCGGAGTTACATCGACGGCCTGAAAGGCGATGCCGCGGTGCGGGACATCCAGAACCTGCCCGACAGCGGGCACCTCTACGCGGCGCACGTGATCAACGACTTGTGGCAGGAAACCCGCGGCGGCGACACCGTGGTGGTGACCGACGTCGGCCAGCACCAGATGTGGGAAGCGCAATACTTCAAGCACGAAGCACCCCTCTCGCTGATTACTTCCGGCGGGCTCGGCACCATGGGATTCGCCCTGCCCGCCGCCATCGGAGTTAAGGTGGCGCGCCCCGAGGCGGAAGTGTGGGTGGTGGTGGGCGACGGCGGTTTCCAAATGACCATGGGCGAGCTGGCCACCCTCGTTCAGGAGAACCTGAAAATCCACATTGCCATCATCAACAACGGCTACCTGGGAATGGTGCGGCAGTGGCAGGAATTTTTCTACGAGCGCAATTACGAATCCACGCCGTTGTTGAGCCCCAATTTCTGCAAGCTGGCGGAGGCCTATGGAATCCGCAGCGCGGCGGTGACCCAGCGCTCGCAAGTGGTGCCCGCGGTGCAATCGGCGCGCCGGCACGAGGGACCGATGCTGATTGATTTTCAGGTCGAGCAGGAAGATTCGGTCTATCCCATGGTGGCGGCCGGAGCGGCGCTGCACGAAATGATCCGCCGCCCCAACCCGTTGATCGAAACTGGCGAGGATGAGTAGGATTCTAGATTTTAGATTTTAGATTTTAGATTCGCGATTTTAGATTGGCAAAGCCTGAAGCCAACTTCCGACCTTGCCGAAACCCGTGTATGTAATCCAAAATCCAAAATCTAGAATCCCAAATAGCCAGGTTCTTATGCTCAAAACATTTGTGGTGTATGTCGAGAACAAGCCCGGCGTCCTGACGCGGGTGGCCTCGCTCTTCCGCCGCCGGGCCTTCAACATCGACTCGCTGACGGTGGGACGCACGGAAAAGCCGGAAGTCTCCCGCATGACGATTACCGTGGAGGCGGACCAGGACCAGGCGCGCCGGATTGAGGCGAGCCTTTACAAGTTAGTTAACGTCCTGCTGGTGGAAGACGTCACCGATGAGCCCGCCATCACCCGCGATCTGGCCATGATCAAGGTGGCCGCCCAGCACGACCAGCGCTCCCACGTGCTCCAGTTGGCGAACGTCTTCCGGGCGCGCGTGGTCGACGTCGCGCCGGAGTCGCTCATCCTCGAAATCACCGGCGGAGAAGACAAAATCGATGGCCTGCTGGAAGTGCTGCGCCCCTTTGGCGTGTTGGAAATGGTGCGCACAGGTATTGTGGCCATGCGGCGGGGCAGCAAGTCCTCCACCGCCCCATCGGCGGAAGAGTTGGACGAAGTCACAGCCGAAACGAACGACGACGAAGGCCAGTCGGTGTAGAGCGGAGTTGTTATGGGATCGATCTCAGTCGCGTGTTACAAGCCGAGGCCTGGATGCGAGGAAGCGCTGCTTGAGCTGGTTCGCAACCATCTCCCGCCGCTGCGCGCCCAAGGTCTTGTAACTGAACGCACACCGATTGTGATGCGCACTGCAAATGGAACCATCATCGAGATTTTCGAGTGGGTTTCTCAGGAAGCAATCGCCGGCGCTCACAAGAATCCCGTCGTCCTCGATTTATGGAAACGTTTCGAGGCGGTATGTTGGTATGAGACACCTTCCAACCTGCCGGAATTCCAGAACATGTTCGCGCACTTCGAGCCAATTTAAGCAGGCCTCGACAAGCCCTGCTCAGATTAGTTCTGTGCATACGGAAATGCTGTAATCCGCAGCTTGGCGGCGCCGTAGGGTACGAGCGAGATGGTCTCCACAGGTTGCTTACTGGTTACGGGGCTTACGGGCAGAGGTCCTGCCGAGTCGTCCTCGATCTGCCATTCGGGCAGGCGCCGCGCATGCGCGGTAATCACCACGGGTGCGCCCTCCAGGCTGAAGGGTTGATGGCCCACCGGAAGTTCCGTGAGGGTGAATGACGGCGCCGCGTTCTTCGCATCGATAAGCAGCGCGTAGTTCCAAGGTGTTGTGGGGTAGACTTCCGAATCCGCGGCGGGCCCCAACTGCCGCAAATGCGACCAACTCTCGCCGATCTTCAGCGCAAAGACCAGAGGCCCACGCTCCACGGCAATCGAGTTGTTGTACCAAGTGGAGTTGACCACGCGCATGGGAAAATGGAGTTCCACCGCGTCGCCAGTCTTCCATTGCCGCTCCACACGATAGAACTCCCCAGGTTTCACGCCCTCGAGCGACGTGCCGTTCACGGCCACGGTGGCCCCCGCCGCCCAGCCGGGAATTCGCAGCACCAGAGGGAACTTCACAGGCTGAGGCGTCTTCACCTCAAGTGTTACGGTTTCCCGAAAGGGATAATCCGTCGTCTCCGCAATGCTCACGGGCTCTCCACCGGCAACTTGCGTGGAGACTTCGCTGGGACCGTAGGCGACCGCGGCGAGACCGCCATCCGCCGTGGCCATCCACAAATGGGCAGCGAACTTGGGCCACCCTTGATGCATATTGGCGGTGCAGCAACCGTAATTCGGTTCCAGGCCGAAAAGGTTCGAATCGGGACCGTTCGTCGACCAGCGGCGGTTCGCCACGCTGACCATGACTTGGTTGGCCTGCTGATCATACTGGTGACCCCACAGATCATCCGTCAGGGTTCCTGGGAGGGCGTTGTACGCGATCTTTTCGAGGCGATCGCCCAGCGCAGGATCACCGAGAATGGAGATATCGGTCTCCAGGGAAAACATCGCCTCCACCACCGCGCACAGTTCGGTCCCTTGCGAAGGGTCAAGCCCGGCGTAGTGCTCGTCGGCGGAAAATATTCCGGACGGCTGGCCGTGATAGCGGTCGAGCGCGGTAAGCATTTGGGAGAGGCTGTCCCGATCCATTTTCTCTCCCGTCAACAGCCACCAAATGGCGGCGGCCTTGAGCGCCATGGCGTTGTTTACGCCATGGTTGGAGAGCGTGCCCTCCGTTTTCGCCGTCTTGCCGGTGTAGCGGAAGTCGGCGAACTGCCCTTCCCAATCGTGGCCCAGGTCGTGCATTCGGCGCGCCAGATCCAGCAAGCTCGGGTCGCCGGTGCGATTGTAAAGCCAGATAATACTGAGCACCTCGTCGTGCCAGCGAAAGATCGCCCACTGCTTGAGCGGCCGATCGTCCAGATGCGCAGCCTGGAAAGCGAAATACCTTTGCATCAGCGGAATGACGCGCGGATCGCCGGTGGCCTCCTGATACTGCATGAGCACTTTCAGCATGACGTAGTTCGGCCACCAGTCGGTCATGCGCGCGGGGCCCATCCAGCCGTCGGGAAGCTGGTTTTGCAGCGTCCAGTCCACCCACTTCTTCGCCTTGGCGATCAATCGCTCGTCGCCGGTCAAATAGGCCAGGGGCACCAAGCCGTCCAGGAAGTAAGGTCCTCGCTCCCAGCTTTCGCCCGTGCCGCCCAGCCAGCCGCTGTTGGGGCCGACGTCGGGCCAGAACTCATCAAGGTGGCCGCTCAAGCCATTCGCCTGGATTTGCAGCTCTCGCAACAGCCAGCCCGTGGGCTTTACGGAAGTGAGGGGCAGCGGGTTGAAGGCGTTCGCCTGAAGCGGCGCGCGGTTGGGCGTGGGGCCGGCGGGTTGCGCCGCAAACCCTTGCGGTGCAATCAGCCCGAAGGCCAAGCAGGCAAGGAAAATGCGTTTACGAACCGTTCGTCCAGAATAGAAAAAGGTGTCGATCATCGGTTAACGCAGCCCGGCACAGGACTGCGTGAGAAACCCCAGCGTTATGGACCGGCGTGGGACTGCGCGCCCAAATCTAAAAAGCCGTCCGTTGCATGTTGGCCTTGAGGGCGTCGTCGATCCGCGAGATCGATTCATTCAGATGAGCGCGCGTTTCCAGCGTCATTTTCACTCCCGGCTTGCCAACCGCGACCTGCAACTGGAGGCGCAGCGCGGTGAGATTCTGCCGGGCAAGCGTCTGCGCGTCCTCAGGTACCGCCGCATCGCGCAACGCCATGGCGATCAGCTTGCGCAGGTGCGCGCGTTGCAGCGAGCGCCGGTAGCTGTCGATGTTCAGCGAAGTTCCAGGCGCCTTGGTTTCCGCCCAGATGGAATCCTGGAGTTCCGCGAAGAGCAAGCCGACGCTAAACGCCTCGTCCGGCGCTTTCACTTCGCCTTCCGAGTCCAGAATGCGGCTCAGCACGAGCGGGTGGTACAGGCGGTCCAGGACGGCGGTTTGCAGCGAAAGCACCATGTCGTGGATGGGCACGTCGAAGCGCCTTCGGGCATTCGCGGCAAAATCCGTGAAGTCCGTGAAGCGCGGGCTGGCCAGCTTGTTCAGCAACTGGGGCGAGAATTGGAAGGCGCTCGGAGAAAACAGATGTTGGCGGAGGAGTTCCAGCGCTTCCTTTTGCTTTGCGGCGGGCACCGGATTGAACGGCAAGCGATTGCCGGGGTCGCCGACGTGGTCGCGGTAATGATATACGCCGCCAATGTATTTGGAGGTCAGAAACAGGGAACCACCCGCCTGCCCAAACGCCACGTTGAAGCTCCGGCGCAAAACCTGATAGCCCTCGCCGGGTTTCTCGAGCTTCGTCTCCATGTTCGCCCAGACCTCGTCGGCCAGCTTCACGCGATGCGCATAGAACTTCAGCGGATCGCTGCCGAAATCAAAACGGTTGACAAGCGGATCCATGTCAAACGGGCCGCCGCCGATTCCCGCATCCTCGTCCGTGTCGTAAGCCAATAGGGGGTCCGACGCGCGGGAAGCGATCTTGCGCAGCTCGTGCAATTCGCCCTCGGGTGTGGCCGCGTCGATCGGCTTGTAGGCATACTCAATGGCCCAATAGTCGTAAGGTCCGAGCGTGGTCTGATGGTACTGACCTTGCTTAGCGCCCTGGAGCGAGATGTTCGTGGGGATATAGTCCATCACCGAACCGGCCAGGCCCTCGCGCGCGGTCAGTTCGGCGTCCTGTGCCTGCTCCAGGGTGTGAATGGTGCTGGCGCGGAAGTTGTGACGCAGGCCGAGCGTGTGGCCCACCTCGTGCGCGGCGATTTCCACAAGATAATCATGCATGAATTTCTGCGCGTCCGGTCCTTGCGGATCCATCCCGCGCGCGACCAGCAGGTCGAAGGAAAACTCCGCATCCAGCACCGCGCCCTGCACGATGTCGCAAAATTCGGCCGGCCCGCTGTGCCACGGTGCGAGGAACGGTTTCTGCGGCTGCTCCAGCCAGGGCATGGTCACCGGAGCGATATACTCATCGAGTTCCCGGTGGAAGAAGCGCGTCATACCGGCATCGAAGCGAATGTCGGCATCGTAGATTTCGCCGGTGAGTGGGTTCGCGCGATGGGGACCTTCCGCAAATCCCGGATCCGGATAGCCGGTAAACCACCGGAGCGTGCTGTAGCGCACGTCGGCGGGATCCCAATCGGCGTTGTCGGGCTGCTGTTTGACTTCGATAGCGTCTTGAAAGCCGATGCGTTCAAAAGCTTTATTCCAGAGCAAGACACCTTCGCGAATCGCCTCGCGGTATTGCACGGGAATGGTGTTTTCCATCCAAAATACGATCGGCTGCTTGGGGCGAGAAAGCGCCGCGGAAGGGTCCTGCTTTTCGAGGTGCCAGCGGTCGATGTACCGCCGGCTGGTCTCGAAGCTCGCGTCGCTCGTGCTGTAATCCTGGACCTGTGTCAGGAAATGTCCAACGCGATCGTCCGCGAGCCGCGGACGATAGCCCGTTGGCGGCAATTCCGAAATGCTGTAGCGAAAATGGAACTGCATGCTGCGCACGTCCGGAATGTTGCGCGGCGGCGGGGGCGTGGGCGGCGGAGGCGCGCCGGGATTCGGCAGCGGAGGGAGGGGCGGGTGCTCGGCAGCGTAATGCGCCACGGTTCCGATCTCCACGTTTTTCTGAAACGCCTTGAGCATGTCGAAGTAGCTGTTTTTCTGGTCGAAGTGGTAGGGGATGCGGAAGGTCGCCTCCAGCGCGTAACCCATCATCGGAAAGTCCGTCAGCAGCAGCCCGCCCAGATCCACGAGCACGCTCTTGCGGTCGGGCTGGGGCAGGCTCTCCAGCTTGGCGGAGCCGAGAATCGAATCGCTAAAGGAGTGCCGGACGGCCCGCGCCATCGGTGAATTCTCCTCGGCCACGAAGCGCGTATTCTTGGCGATGAGCTGCACGTTCTTGCCCTGCTTGTAGAACATGATCGGCGTCTCGCCGCAGCTCTCCGCCGCGTAGAAACCCTCCTCGCCGATGCTCGACTCGCAAGTCAGCGACAGCATGTACATCTTTTCGAACTGATCCGGCAAAATCTCGAGGTAGGTTTTATCTTCGGTCTGATAAAACGTGAACAGCCCTTTGATGACCTTGGCGTCCTTGACCACGTCCGCAAAGGGTTTGTCCTTGGGGGCCTCGGCCTTCTTTTCCGCCTCTTCCGGCTTCTTTTCCGCCGCCTCGGGCTTCTTTTCATCCATGGGCTTCGGCGGTGTTTGGGCCGGGAGGCTCAAGGCGCCGAACAGGCTAACTGCGAGCAGTCCAAAGATCCATTTGCGCATGGCTGGAGACTCCTTTTTCTCAAGCGTCATTCGATACAACGAAGATCTACGCCAGAATTTTCGTTTTGATTCTTGGGTCGCCTGGTACTATCCGAAATTCCGATTATTCACTTTCCGGCGACCCAAAGGATACTCCTGACCGCCGCCCAAAGCAATTGGGAGTCGAGTTTATAGGGTTCAAATTGGAAATGTGGGTTTACAGTTTTTTGTGAGATATCCGGGCTTAGCCCGGGTTGCGAATTTGGTCGAGCAGGCGCTTCAGGGCGTCCACGGCGAGCACTGCCGCATGACGTGAGGCCGGTGGCAGGCCGCCCAGCCCGGAAGCAACCTCGTCGGGAGAAAGCGCGGAGAGTTCCGCGAGCGATTTGGTCAGGATCGCTTCCGTTAACCACGACCCGCAGGCCACGGAGGGCACACAGCCCGCAGCTTTGAACTTCACCGCCTGAATTCTGCCCTCACGAACGACGGCCCACAGCTTCATCAGATCGCCACAGACAGGGTTCGAGGCTTCCACCACTGCCGCCGCCTCCGCGATTTCACCCACGTTGCGGGGATGGTGGAAATGATCGAGAAGGGTTTGAGAATACATGAATGCAGTCCGGTGCCCAAAGTCCGATGTCCGTTGTCCGCCGTCCAGTTGACAGTTTCAGGGTGGCATTCCCTGGGCGCGGCTCCCCGGAAAAAGCCCGGTCTCCAATCTTAATTCCTTTTGCCCGGACTCATCATAGACTTTCTTCGGCCGTTCCTTGTCGTGCGCCCGCAAGGAGCGCATACTCGGAAGCGAACAAATCGCTCACCACCGAGGACACGGCGGTTCTTTGAAAGCGAGGTCCGTATCCACGAGTTGAATTCAAACCGGGAAGTGGCCTTTCCATTCTTGTCACCGTTTTTGGGGAGAAGATAGATGCGCACTCATAGAGGAGCGAGCCGGCGCCGGTTCTTGCAGGCGGCATCTGCTCTGACGGTCAGCGCGCCCGCAATTTTTTCCTTTTCCACGGAAGACGCAGATAAGCCCGACGTTGTCCTTGAAAATGACTTCACGCGATACATCATCGCCGCGGATGGGCGGAACCGCAGCTTCATCGACAAGCGCACAGGCAGGGATTATATCCGGCGCGGTCTTGCGTCAACCTTTCTTAGCCTGAAGAAGAACGGCAAAACTTACGGTCCCTCCCGCTGCTCCCAGTCTGGGGATGAGGTCACGACGGAATTCAGCGAAGTGAGCGTCACTGTCGCATGCCGGATCAGCGTGCAGCCGCGGTATTTCACCATCGAAGTGACGCGGGTGACGGGCGAGGACGTAGAGGAACTCACGCTTGCCGACCTGCGTCTGGAAATCACGAAGCACATCGGGAAAATCGCCAACGTCGCCTGGGACGACCAATTTGCGGTGGCAGTGATGGCGTTAAATCTTCGCACGAATGCCGGTGGCAAGTGTGATGCCGGCCTCCAGTGCAAGGGACAGGCCAGGTTATGGTCGGCGTGTTACCCGCAATTGGGAATGCAAGGCGCGAAGATCGCCTTGCTGGGTTGTCCTGCGCCGCAACTTCGCCATGTCATCCAGGAGATGGTCTCCCGCGAGGGCTTCGCCCGCTCCGAAGTGGGAGGCGCGTGGGCGCTGGATGCTCCGGAAACCAACAATTCCTACCTCTTTGCTTCCCCCTCGGAGGCCGACGTCGACGACTGGATCTCCCTGGCGCGCACGGGCGGATTCAAAGAGGTGCTGGTCAGCGAGATCGGTCCCTACGGCCATTACCAGCCTGACCCGGCCCGGTACCCGCACGGGTTGGACGGCGTCAAAGCAACGGTCGACAAGATTCATTCTGCCGGGATGAAAGCCGGCTGGCACATGCTGGCCTTCACGATCGCGAAAAATGACTCTTGGGTTAGCCCCATTCCTGACCCGCGACTGGCCGCGCGCAACGTATTGACGCTGGCTGCGCCCATTTCCGCCGATGCCGCGTTTGTACCCACAGTGGAATCGCCCCAAAACCTGCCCCTTCATTCCGGCTTCTGGTTCCGCGGGGGCATGGATGTTCACCTCGACGACGAAATCCTTTCTTATGCGGGCGTACAGACCACTCCGCCTTTCGGCCTTACCGGATGCACGCGAGGCGCTCACAAGACCAAGGCGGCGGAGCACTCTCGCGGGGCAAGTCTGCGCAATTTGCAAGAGGTGTTCGGGCTATATGTTCCCGATGCGCACTCCACCTTGTTCGAGGAGTTGGCGGGGCGCGTGGCGGAGATCATCCGCTTCTGTGGCTTCGACAAGATTTACTTTGACGGACTCGACGGCGCCGACGTCTTTGCCGGCAGCGAATGGAGTTGGCATTACGGCCCCAAGTTCGCCCTGGAGGTCTTCCGGCGCGCCGGCACACGCTTGCAGGTGGAAGCCTCGGCTTGGTATCACCACACCTGGCATCTCACTTCCCGCCTGGGCGCCTGGGACCACCCGACTCGCGATCCGAAACGGTTCATCGACCTGCACGTCGAAGGCAATCACGGGCTGGGTGATCTCGTACACACGCAGCTTGGCTGGTGGTCGCTCCAGAACTACAAGGATCGACTCGCCGCGGCGACCACGCGCGACGTCGTGGAATACCTTGCCGCCAAGTGCCTGGGGAACGACATGGCCTTTTCGCTCGAGGAGATAAAGCCGGCAGACTTGCGCAAGAATCCGAATTGGGCGCGGCTGCTCCCGGTCCTCGGCCAGTACGAGCCGTTGCGCTTGAACGGCGCCGTTTCCGAGGAGATCAAAGCCCAACTGCGTGTCCCCGGCGATGATTTCACCTTGGTGAGCCGGGGCGGACAATCGCAATTCCTGCCCATCACCTACGAGGAGCACAAGGTTACGGCCGTGGACGGCATCCAGAACGTTCTGCGCGTCACCAACCGTTTCTCCGCCCAGAAGCCGCGGTTCCGCATCCAGGCATTGATGTCGGCTGCGCCCTACGATGCTCTGGGAAACAAGGTGCTGGCCGATTTCGAAACTGCGGGCGAATTCGCTCAGCGCCAAGCGGCGCCGGGCGTGGACTGTCTCCTCGAAGTTTCGACCGAGCAGGTCGAGGTGGGAAGAACCAGCGGAAGCTTTACCGTCCGCAATGGCAATGCTGAACGCCGCGGCGCCTGGGCCATGCGGGGAAAATCGTTCGCGCCGCTCGTGAACATCTCCAACGACCCGGCGCTCGGCGTGTGGGTGCACGGCGACGCCAAGGGCGAGGTCATCAATCTCCAACTCGTGGACGTTACCGGCACCGGGCCGGCAGTGGGCGAGCATTACATCATCGTGGACTTCACCGGATGGCGCTACTTCGAGCTCGTCGAGCCGGAAGGAAAACGCTGGAGCGATTACCTCTGGCCGTACGACAATCCCTTGGCCGTCTACCGCGAGACCCCCGATAACGCGCAAATCGCCGAGCTCAATATTTATTACAACAACCTGCCGCCCGGCGAGACGGTTCGTTGCCTGCTGAGCCCTGTGAAGGCGCTCCCCGTGAGCAAGGTCAAATTGGAATGGCCGCGCCTTGGCCTAGGTGGCGCGACCCTGTCATTTCCCGTCACGCTCGAAACAGGGTGCTTTTTGGAGTTCAACTCCATGGAGGACTGCAAACTCTACGACCCCAACGGCGCCTTCCTTGGCGATTGCCTGCCGGTGGGCGAGGTTCCCACTCTCGGCGAAGGGAAAAATTGGATCATTTTTGCCTGCGACGGACCCTACGGCTACAACGCGCGCGCCCTTGTAACCACGATTACCACCGGCACGCCATTGACGACAGGCGAGGAGCCACGGTTATGATGAAAAATCTGCCTTTATCCAAGGTCTACCAGTTGCTGGAACCCGGCCCGGTGGTCCTGTTGACCACCGCTCGCCAGGGCCGCGCCAACGTCATGACCCTGTCCTGGCACATGATGGTGGAATTTGAGCCGCCCCTGGTCGCCTGCGTCGTCACCAGCGCCGATTACAGCTTTGCCGCCTTGCGCGCAACCCGGGAATGTGTAATCGCCATCCCGGCCGTGCAACTGGCGCCCCAAGTCGTGGCCGTCGGCAACTGCTCGGGCCGCGACCTCGACAAGTTTGCGGCGTTCGGACTGACACCCCTGCCGGCCGAGAGCGTAACGCCGCCGCTCGTGGCCGAATGCTTCGCCAATCTCGAATGCAAGGTGACCGATACCCGCCTCGTCAACAAATACAGCCTGTTCATCCTCGAAGTGATTAAGGCCTGGATTGACCCGTCACAGAAAAACCCCAAGACCCTCCATCATCATGGCTACGGCAAGTTCGTCGTCGATGGCCGAACCCTGAAGCTGAAATCCCAGAAGCCCTGAGGGGTGCGCGGCACTGGCAGGTTCCTTAGGCCCACGGGCCTCTGCTGTGAGCGTGCCGGCGCTTGCTCCGTGACGCGTGGACCTTGACGGTTCGCCTCAATGTAGCTACAATAGCTACATGAGGAGTCAGGCCATGATTTCCGTCGGAGTGCGTCAACTCAAAAACGGTCTAACCCGTTATCTGCGCCTTGTCGATCAGGGCCACGCCGTGCTGGTCACGAACCGGAACCGGGCGGTAGCAGTGGTGAAGAAGCCCGACTTCGACTCCGCGCAGACTCTCGAGGAAAGAATCGCCGCCTTGGTGGCGGAGGGCAGGTTGTTGCGGGCGGAAAAGGCCGGGCCTTTCAAACCGTTCAAACCGGTGCGAGTGAAAGGGACGCCCGTCTCCAGATTGATCATCGAGGAGCGGCGGTGATTTTCTTTGATGCCAGCGCCGCGGCCAAGAGATACTTCCAGGAAGCCGGCTCAGACCAGGTAAACCGGTTGTGGACCGGTCCGGAATTGTTCTCTTCGCTCGCCCTTCTTCACTGCGAGCTCACCTCCGCCTTGAATCGAAAACGCCGTGAGCGCGCCTTGCCTCGCGGGGCTTACCCTGCTCTCAAAAAGCAAATCGGGGAGGATCTGAGGAAGATCCGAACAGTACCCATCAATGCCGAACTCATCGAACTCTCCCTGCGCCTGCTGGACGCGCATCCGCTCAAGACTCTCGATGCGCTCTACTTGGCGGGGGCACTGGGTTTACAGCAGGCCCTGAAGGAGCCAGTGCTGTTTGTCGCCGCCGACCGGCAAATCCTCCAAGCCGCCCAAGCCGAAGATCTGCGCACGCTCAACCCGGAAACGGGCCCTTGAGCGGTGAGGTCGACGCCTTGGAATCAATACACACAAATATTAAATATTGGTGTATAGTGGCTGGTATGAGCAGAACAAACATAGAAATTAACGACCAACTGGCGCGCGAAGCGCAGAAGCTGACGGGTCTCAAGACCAAGCGTGCTGTTGTCAACGGGGCCCTTGAGCTGCTGGTGAGGACGGAAAGGCGCAAAGGGTTGCTGCGTTATTACGGCAGCGGCGTTTGGAAAGGTGATTTGCGCGCCATGCGGAGGAACCGCGTTTGATCCTCGTGGATAGCTCTGTCTGGATTGATTTCCTCAGTTCCCGGCCAGGTCCGGGCGGGCAAGACCTCCGGCGACTGATCGAGGATGGTACGCCGGTGGCGATAACGGGCGTCGTGGTGACGGAGGTTCTTCAGGGCTTAAGGCGCGACGTCAAACCCATCGAAGCCTATCTCTCCCTTTTTGACCTTCTGGAAGCCAGCGGTTTCGAAACCTATCGGAATGCCGCAGTTCTCTTCCGCCTAGCGCGTTCGAAAGGCGTAAGTCTCACCACAACCGATGCCCTTATTGCCACCATTGCGGTCGAGAACGGCGCAGAAGTCTTTTCGCTGGACCGCGATTTTGTGAGAATGGCCCCCCTGGGTGGCTTCCGACTGCATCAACCTTAGCCAAGCAAGCGTCGAGGCGGTTTACCTCGCAAATGGCGTCCAAACCCGGCTCCACAGCGGGAAACGCGGAGGTGGACGTCCTTTGGCCTCGTCCGCGGCTCGTCATCCGGCCCCGTGTCCGCAGCGGCTTTCGCATGGCCATCCAACGCGGGTGCTCTGATCGGTGGCGCCGCTTTCGGAGTGCGGGAACTCGCTCCCGCTTTTTGCCGCCGGTAACTCGTCACCGGTGCAAAGGTTCGCCGCGACGAGTCGCGGCGAGCAAAAGCGGCGATCCGTCAACTGACGGACCGCACTCCGAAACACAGGCCTTGCACCCGCGTCCCCAAGCGGTCGTTCCCCGATCTAGTGCCGCAGAGAGGGGCCAAGTATGACCACCTCCGCGCTGCCTGCTGGTGTATACTCGCCCGATGAAAACCCCAACAGAAAAAGACCTATACCCAATTGTTGAACAGTGGTTGAAGAAACACTTGCTTTGCTTCAAAGTGGATAGCAACAAAGGCTCAAGGCACAGCCGGCCTGATGTAGTCGGCATCAGGGATATAGGCGGCAATCTTTCTGGAGAAGTGCAAACAATAGCCGTTGAAGTAAAGAAGGAAGGTCCGCGATTTGCAACCATGAGCGGGCAAACATTGGGATATAACCTCTATGCAAACCGCATTTACCTGGCTCAATTCAGGGAACAAGCATTTACTGTCGACCAAATGGACATCGCCAGCCATCTCGGTATCGGGTTGATTCAAATACGGGGCAAAACATGTCATGAGATTCTATCCAGTCCGTTTTACACGCCGATTTCGCGTTTCAACTTGGAGTTGCTCGAGAAACTCGGACTCGGCAAGTGCCAATTCTGCTCATCCGTTTTTGAAATCGGCGACACGGAAAATCGTTGGAAAAATATGGTTCGTGGAGAGGAAGCCTACGAACGTATACCTAAAGCCATTAAAGCCGAGAAAGGGTTGATGTATTGGAATATGGCAGTCGCAGAGAGAAAGAGAAAACTCGGCATCACAAAGCTTGAGAAAGGCATCTCCGAAGAGCGCAGATTCATATGCCGAGAATGCGTCGGCGGAATCCTCGCACTGGACCCAGATAGAATCAAGTCGATAGTTTCCGATGCGCAGTAAGACTCTGAAAAGAGCATGGGACGGTGCCCGGGCGAGGATCGCCAATCAGAGGATTTCACCACAGGCGCCGAGGTCACCGAGCGGGACAGGGGGGTAGCGCAAAGGATAGCGCGGTCTGCATTCCTCTGCGGCTCGTAAGATCGGAGCCTCAACATGATCATTACCATGCAATCGGAAAGTGCCGCGGAGGAATTCGACTCGGAGCCGAATGCCTCCGCGCTACCTTGCTTGTTTTGGCGCTCGGTCCTTGCATCCCGCGCAGTACAATTGCTTAAACGCCACAATCAGCGCCTGCGCATCCGGGCTGGTCGTCTTAGATTCGTGACCGAATTTTTCGCAGACACACTTTCGATCTGGTAGGACGCTGAACGCGGTTGCTGGATCTGTCGTTCGTCTCAGGTCCTCCAACAGTTCAAGATGACGGCACCAATGGCACCGTTCTCGCGCGATCTCACGGAAGTTCCGGCAACACTGGTCAATGACTTCGGGTCGGCCCGGTGGTGATCCAACGCTAAGTAAGATCTCGCGGGAATACCGTTGCACCTCGTCGTCGCTCATTTGAGCAACCCAAATGTCCTGGTCGGATTGCCCGATCCGCGTCAATTCGTTCTCAAACTGCCTTAGCAGCGTTCTGTCTTCCAAAAGCTCCTTCGCCTGCTCTGCGATAACAGCAAAGCCCATCGCTTCGGCCTCTGGGAGAATTCGGGCTGCTAGCTCCTTGGCACCGGCCATATCCCCAGCTAGCTCGAAGAAATCCATCTGGAGCTTATTAACTCTTAGCCTGCCTTCTACGGTTTGGTTGAGCTCACATATTGCAAGGGCACTTGTAATACTCTGAAGGACCCTAGTCTTAGCCGGCTCAGGAAACTCGAATTTCTTATTGCAACACAACGACTCTAATTGCAGGTTCATTAATTGGCCGATTCGGACGCTAAGCACCACTAGATGGGCTTCGCCAATTAGAATTGGGTGCCTCAGCTCAACTGCAGTTTTGAGGGCCTCCTTTGACGACATCTCCCAGTTGGCTAATCGAGTCATGGCCTGTTGAAATCCTTCCACGGTGTCCTTCGTGTGAGTAGAAAACATTTTCGCGTGTATCTGCGACAATGCCATTTGATGAGTTGCTGCGAGCGTCGCTTCGGTGCCATCAATGTATAGGAGGATTAGTTTCGCTCCCAGTTTGCTGGCCCCGGTTCCCTCGGAGCAGCTAAGAATCCGGCTGGTAATCGTACGCGCCTCTTTCGCGAATGCACTACGGTGATCAGGATTACGCTCCCTCAAAAACCGGTAATAAACTCCATCCAGCTGTGCCAGCAGCGATTCAACACCGCTAAGCGCACGGGCACGCTCATCGGTCCGATGCTGATACGTCGCCGCATCAATGATACCAACGTGGAATTCACAAGCGTCTTTGAGTCTAAAGAGGAAGGCTCTTTCGCTCTCTGACAGCTCTTGGGCTCGCGCAATGGCTTGACGGATGTGCCCCAGAGCGTTGTAGTGCTTTCCGAGCATGTATTCGGCGTAGCCGGCAGTGAGTTGAAGTCGTGGAAGGTTTCTGAGTGTAGGAACAACTAGGTCCAAGAGGTGAAGTGCCTGCTTTGGATACCCGGCCGCGATAATAGCGGGTCCGCTCGCGAGCAATATGTGCTGTGCTTCCGTTGGGTCAGTAATAGTTAGAGACGCCGCGTCGATACTGACCACGACATGGTCACTTGTGGTTGCGCGAGCGAGTGAATCGTGGATTTGACGGTGCATGCGCCCTTCGGCCATTATTCGCTCGACGATCATGCCCAGCGCGTTTGCATCGAGACGCTTGTTGAATCTGAGCGTAACTTGCTCCTGTTCTTTCCAGCCAGGATTGACTGCCTCCAATCTCCGACTTTCATCCTGCGCCCAGACGTACCAAAACTCATTCTTTTTAGCATCAAATAGCAGATAAATTGAGGAGGTTCCGTTGAGTAGGTAATTCAGATTTGCAGTGCGCACAGAGTAGGATGCGCTTCCATCTTCGTTGGCCTCAACGTGTGTTGCCGCCTTCAGCTGCACCTGCGCCCGGAAGTTCGTCATGCCACCACGAATCTTGAGTTCGAAGGTTCCGTCTACGCCGTAGTCTTCGGTACGCTCGTCACGAAAGAGAATGGCGTCTTGGGATTGGAGCAGCGAATTCAGTGCTTTAATGCTGCTCCTCTGCAACTCCGCGTTGTCATCTGATTTCGGGAGAGGCCCTAGGTCGGGAATGCCCTCGGCGTTAGCCATAGATACCTTCTTCCGTCAGCCCGATGGTGGCGTCCAATCTTGTCTAGACCCATGCGCGCCAAGCCCATAATTCTGCTGCTCAAGAAAACGAACGCCAGCCACCGCAGTATAAACAACCCCTGATTATAAGGCATTGACCATACACATTCGCACCAGTGCGTCTGTTGATCCGTGCGGGTGGCTCATACATCGGCTTCTTTGTATGAGTTCCGACCCCTCGCGTTGCGACCTCTCGCGCTCAAGTGTTCGCGGGAAGCGATGGGTGTCAGGTATCAGGTGTCAGGTGTCAGAAAGGCCGGGAGACGGGACACGGGGATTGTCGATCGATGATTGTCGATTGCCGATTGAGGGCGGGAAAACGGCACGCTGGCGCAGGGCTAAAGGTCTTTTATTGTTGGTTTGGGTTGAACAGCGCCCGGGTTTTATCCGGAAGGGCCGCTACGAACCAGGAAATAAGGCGTTCGAGATGCACGAACTGTTCTTGTGGCTTCCACACCCGACGTTTCTTTTTGAACTCCAGTCTCTTCATGGTCATGTGCGCAAGCCGCCAGTCTAGCTGATCACGATAATCTTGAAGCCATGACGGGGCCGAGAGGAGCTCCTGGAGCGGCTTAGGTAATTGTGTCTTATCCGGGAGGTAGTCGCTCACAAACACATCTTCAAATTTGCTCTTCTTTGGGTCAATGCGCGGGTAGAAGAAATCGAGCAGCAACCGCATATGGATCAAGCAGGCTTCTCGAATCATCGCATCAACTAGGCCATCGTGGTTTTGCTGGCCCCACATCGAAACGGCGAGTCGAAATCTGTTGATCTCAAAGCTCAGGTGTTCGTGGAACATCTCATCTAATTGGGATTGTGTCGGCGGGGTTCTTTGGACTGTCCTCATAAGAACAATAATCACGTCTATAGTAGACCCTGGGGATATGGTCTGTCACGGGTAAAGTCCTCGTTTCCGGCAGGTTTTCTCAGCAGGGGTCGGCAGGACGGGTGTATAAGCGGGTAGCGGGTGGCAGGCTGGCGCAGGGCGACCTCAGCCCTGCGATTTCGCCTTGCGAACCTCTTCAAACTGGTTGATGCGGACAACCCCGTTGGGAAGGACGGCGCGGATGTCGAGATGACCTCCCAAGAGCGGGGCTTAGGGATAAGGGTCGGGGGTTCGGGGCTGGGAAATTGATGGCAGATTCAAAATTCAAAAACAGGTGTCAGGTGCGATATATTGCGGATCAAGCAAGGCGGCCCATAGTCAGGATGGTCGAATCGGCAGGGTCAGAGATGATAATCGCAGACCTGGGCTCGCTCTACGCCAGTCCTCCCTGAGAAAAGCCCAGAAATGTACTGCCCTTGATGGCTACCCGATGGGTGTTTGCACCCCCGTCTTACTTGCAGTAAAGTAGACGCATGATGACGAAGAAGGATAATCCTATGACCATCACCCTCAGTCCAGACCAGGAGCAGGCGGTCCGCGACGCCATTCGCGCCGGCAAGGTCACCTCGGTTGACGAATTCATCGCGCGGGCAATTGCCAGCTTGCCCAAGGGTGACGAAACTCCGTCCGCAAGCTCATCCTCCAGTGTCTTTGCGCAGGGCCTGGGTTTGTTCGGCAGTCCGGAAGACGCTTCTCTGCTTGACGAGGTGGTTGCCATCGCCTACCAGGAGAGACGCCGGCCGAGCAAACGGGAGGCGACACTCTGAGATGACGGTCAAGGCGATCCTGGACACCGACATCCTTTCCGAATACTTCAAGGGACACAATGCTTCCGTGGCCAGTCGAGCCGCGAGCTACGCCCAGGACCACGGTGTTTTCACCTTTACGAGCGTAACCGTCTACGAGATCGTTTATGGCCTTGAGCTGAAGGGAGCTTCGAGCCAATTGAAAAAGGTGCTGGCTTGGCTGAAGCAGAACGAAGAGATTACACCCTCCGACGCTGACTACCTTGCGGCGGCCACCATCAAGGCGACAGCAAGAAAGCAAGGCTATGTTGTCGAACTCCCGGATTGTTTGATTGCCGCAATCGCTGTGCGGCTGAACCGGCCGCTCGTAACCGGCAATACCGACGATTTCGTGACCATTCAAAAAACCGGCGTCAACCTCACCATCGAAAACTGGCGATGACTGTACATTCACCTCAACCCGGTGAGAGCCGGTTTGGTCAGCCGCCCGGAAGATTGGCGATGGTCAAGTTACAATGAATACGCCGGCATGAGCGCTGAGGAACAAATCGAACGGTGCCGTTTGATCGTCGACCGCGTGAGAATGCCCTCCGATCCGCCCGCACGAATTTGATTGGTCCATCACGGGCCGAAAAGACGCGGACCACAAAAGTGGTGGTCCGCCCACTCCCTAACCCCTACCGGATCCCCAGGTAGCGACTCGGCTCCCATTTTTCGCTCATTGCGCAGTCTGCTAGCATGATAGTATGCTATCATCGTAAACGAAGGAGTGATGGTCATGCGGAATTACGCCGGCAGGATCCTTATTCGTGTTCCACCCCAGGTCCACAGGGAACTGGCCCGCGAGGCCTTTGAAAGTGGACGCTCCATCAACGAGCTCTGTTTGGAGGCGATCGTGGCGCGAAAGGCCCTAAAGAACTACGATCCCTGGAAAGCCGTAGAGGAAATATGGGAAAAGAACAGGAAGGTCCGGCCGAAGCAATTGCGGGCAGATATCTTAACGGCTATCTCAGAGGTCCGGCATGGCCGGTAAGCCTCGGGCCGTGCCGGACACCAATGTATTTGTATCCGGCCTGATCAACCCGCGAGGCTTTCCCGCCGCCATTCTCAAGGCTCTCCGCTCAGGACAATTCACCCTGCTGTCCAGCCCGCCTATTAACGAAGAAATCATCGAGGTCCTAAACCGCCCGCGCCTTCGTGACCGCTATGGCTTGGGCGACCGCATCTTTGACGTTTCCTTTATATTGTGGGAAGTTGCCGAACTCGTGATCGATCTGCCGGACGTTAGGGTGTGCAGCAATCCCGATGATGACAAATTTCTTGCGACAGCCGCCGGTGGCCGAGCCGATTACCTCGTGACCGGCGATGTCGGGCACTTGCTTCACCTTCGAGAGTACAAAGGCGTCGCCATCATTTCTCCCAGGGACTACGGCAAACGAAGCTCGAAAATCGAAACTCGAAAATCTGACAAGCTTAACCGCGAGTTTCGAGTTTCGAATTTCGATTTTCGCCAACGGGCAACGGACCGCTGACGATTGAAGACTTGCTCCATGCCCTACATCCCTGCATCAGAATGCAAAAAACAGGTACCGCATCACCAGCACCATTGCCACTCCCAGGGCCACGGTGAGGGCATATTTCGGACTGCGCATTTTGTTGACCTCGGGGATCAAGTCCGAAGCCGCGACGTAAAGCGTGACTCCTGCCGACAGCGCCAAGCCGTAACTCACCCAGCGGTGCGCGAGCGCCATCCCCAACACTCCCAGGATGCGCGAAACCCCCAGAACGCCGGCCGCCGCCATGCCCGCGCTGCGGCTTCGCCGGGCGGCGACCATGATGGAGGCCACGGTGAAGCCTTCCGGGACATTGTGGAGGATGGTGGCGCCGAAGATGACCGTGCCCAGCCAGGGCGAAATCAGGAATCCCGAGGTAATCGCCACTCCATCGAAAAAGGTGTGGATCGTCAACCCCCCCAGCGCGGTATACGCCACGCGGGGGTTCACAAACTCATCGGTGTGCGTCTCTTCGCCAAAATGAAAATGCGCGGGCCAGGCATGCTCAAAGTAGTGAACAATGAAGTATCCCAGCAAAATCAGCGCCGGCCCGGAGGCGGGGGCGAGGCGCAGGCTTTCCGGCACCATCTCGGTGAGCGCCGTGGCAAGCATGAACCCGGAGCCCAGCGCAATGAAAAGCGCCAGAAACGTGCGGCTCCACGCACGCGCGGAAACAATGGCGCCGCCAAACAAGTTGGCGACCCCCGCCACGATTCCCAACACCAGGCTGATCCAGAGGTAGGACATTAGAAGAACGTGTCCTTTGTCATTTGTCCTTCGTCATTTGTCCGTTGTCAGTCGTCCGTAGTCACCGAAACTCGAAAATCGAAATTCGAAACTCGCCTCGATTTTCGAGTTTCGATTTTCCAATTTCGTAGTTTTCGGGCCAAGGACAAAGGACCAAGGACAAAGGACGATTTTTTTAACTCGCATGCCGGAAGTGCACGATTTCTCCGTCGTGCACGACGTACTCTTTCCCTTCCAAGCGCAAGAGGGCGCGATTGCGGGCTTCGGCAAAGCTCCCCGTCGCCATCAGGTCATCGTACTTGATCACTTCGGCGCGGATGAAGCCGCGCTGAATGTCGGAGTGAATCTCGCCCGCGGCCTCCAGCGCCGTCGTGCCGGCGCGAATCGTCCACGCACGGCACTCGTCCTCTCCCACGGTAAAGAAAGAGATCAAACCCAGGAGTTGATAACTGGCGTGAATCAGACGCGAGGTCGCCGAATCTTTCAGTCCGTAGCTCGAAAGAAATTCCGCCGCGTCCGCTTCGCTCAGTTGGGCCAGTTCGGCTTCCACCTTGCCACAGATCGCACTGACCGCCGTGCGCAAGCGCTGCTTCAAGCCCGCCTGGGCGGCGAATTGCTCAGCCAGATTGGCCCCCGCCGCGTCGCTTTCGCCCAAATTCAAAACGTAAAGCATCGGCTTGAGGGAAAGAAAAGTGAAACCGCGAATCACCTTGGATTCCTCCGGCCCCAACTCGATCTCGCGGAGAGGCGTCTGCTTCTCCAGCACGGCCTTGCAATGACTCAGCACCTGGAATTCCTTCTCCAGGGCCGGACTTTTTTGCTTCTTGATGTCCTTCTCCAACCGCTCCAGCCTTTTTTCCACCACGGCGAGGTCGGAAAGAATCAGTTCGAGCTCCACATTTTCGATATCGCGCTTGGGGTCGACCGAACCCCCTTCCAGGGGAATCGCCTCATCCTCGAATGCCCGTACAACATGCACCAGAGCGTCCAGCTCGCGCAGCGCTTGCGATTGCACGCCCGTGCGCGCCAGCTCGATGACGCTGCCCGGCATGTCGATGTACTCAATGGTGGCGTGGATGGTTTTCTGCGGTTTGTAAAGTCCCGCCAGCCCGTCCAGGCGCGCGTCAGGAACACGGATGACCCCCACGTGGGCCTCCTGCCTCCCAGAGCCCATGCCGCCCCCGTGCGCGCGCGTCAGAATTTGAAACAGGGTGGTTTTGCCAGTCTGCGGTAAACCAACAATGCCAATGCGGAGCACACTTCCCTCACGACAAATAAAGATCAAGACCAGAATTGTAAGAACCTTAATCCTAACATACCTCTTGCGAGGTCGGGACGCGGCCCCAGGGGGGAGGTGGTCTAGGACAAAATGTCCATCTGGGAGTACCCCCAGGAAGGGTGCGGAACTCTCTTCCCACTTCGGCGGAGGGGTAGCCCAAGATGATCACATTGAGGGTCAAAAAAGGGTTCTCGGGGGCGAGAGCTGCCTCGATACCTTGCCGCCCTGTTCTATTCTGGCCTCAAGATTGCCTGCGCGATGCCGATTAAAAAGACGACCTCTGTTTACCCAGGGGTTGGGCCGACGGAGTGGCGGGTTCTGCGCCAGGAGCCACTGCGGGCTGGAGACGCACTTGGCTACCCATAGATTCATTGCCCGACAGCCGGTCTTGGACCGCTATGAAAGAGTCTATGCTTACGAGCTTCTCTTCCCTCCCGGGGAGGATGAAATCCACCCACCGATGAACGGCGGCCAAGCGGCGGAATACGCCTCGGCCGGCATTCCAGCTTTTGAGGACATCGACGAGATCACCGCGGGCGCGCGCGCCTTCATCAAGTGTTCGCACCGAGTTTTGATCAGTGGGGGCGCTACAGGGTTGCCGCACGACCGGGTAATACTGGAGTTACTTGCAACCGGGAAAGCCGATGAGGAGGTTGCGGCCGCCTGCCGGGGGTTAAAAGACGCGGGGTTTCTGATCGCCTTGGAGAATTTCCAGGGCGCAGGGGACGAGCCGCTGGCGGATGTGGCCGACATCATCAAGCTGGATGTAACCGCCTTTACGGAACGAACGCAATGGCTCCTCATCCGGAAGTATCGGCCGCGGGGCGCAATATTTGCGGCGGAAAATGTGGAGAAGCGTGCCCAGTTTCAGGCCGCCCTGCAGCAGGGATTTTCTTATTTCCAGGGCCAATTCTTCTGCCAGCCGCAACCTTACTCGACTTCCGAAATTACCCCCACGAAGATGGTTTACTTGCTCGTTCTGCGGGCCGTCACCCGGCCGGAATTCAACGCACAGGAAGTTGCCAACGCCATCAAGCATGATTTGGCTCTGTCCTACAAGCTGTTGCGTTTCTTGAATTCCGCGCGATTCGCGTTTCGCTCGCAGATCAAGTCCATCCGGCACGCCCTCCTGTTGCTGGGGCAAAATGAAATTCGCAAGTGGATTGGCCTGGTTTCCGTGGCCGCCTTGGGCGAGGGCGCACCCCCCATCCTGGTGACCATGGCGCTGATCCGCGCGGCTTTCTGCGAATCCCTTGCGCTGCTGGTGGGCGCTCCGAAACGCCAGTCCGATTACTTTTTCTTGGGACTCCTCTCCAGCATCGATGTCCTTCTAGGGCGTCCTATGCGCCCGGTGCTGGCGGAACTCCCCCTTGCTCCGGACGTGAGCGCCGCGCTGGTGGGCGAGCAGAACCCGCTGCGCGACGTCCTCCAAGCCGTTATCAGCTACGAACAGGGCAATTGGCAGGAGTGCTTCCAACTGGCAAAAAAGCTGGCACTGAAGGAGGAAAAGCTCTGCGAACTGTATATGCAAGCCCTTCGCTGGAGCCGCGAGCTTAGTCAGCAGGAGCAAGATGGGCCCGCCCGGTCCCCGTATTCCTAGGCCGCTCCCCCGCGCGAGCCCACAGAACACTTCGTCCTCGGGCCAGCCGCAACCTGAAGCGACCGCGACCCATCACTCACCCCCCAAACCAATGAAAGGTGCCAGCAACACATCAATCTTTGATAGAATGGTTTGGTTCCAATAGGCAGTAATGGTGGGCGATACAGGATTCGAACCTGTGACTTCTACCGTGTGAGGATAGCACTCTACCGCTGAGTTAATCGCCCGCGGCAACTCATGAACATAACAGATTTCTGACCCATGGTCTAGACACGCATGGGTAGAGGGTAGTGGGTCAATTTGAAGTTGTAGCGGCGAGTTTATCCGTCAGCCGACGGACCCAATGGCGGCTTTGAGCCGCCTCTACATCCAAATGATCCCCTCCCAGGGGCGGGCTTCGAGACCCAATCGCATGGAAAAAGCCGCACTGAACAATCACCTCGCTGTCGCTCCGGACCTCCTCAAGCGTGTGCAACAATCCGTGCAAAGCGTCATTCGGGGCAAGGATGAAGTCATCCAGCTCACGCTCGTGGGGTTATTCGCGCGCGGCCATTTGCTGATCGAGGACGTCCCGGGTGTAGGCAAAACAACGCTCGCCCATTCGCTGGCGCGCTCTTTCAATTGCACGTTCCAACGCTTGCAGTTCACCTCTGACATGCTGCCTTCCGACGTGGTGGGCATCAGCGTGTTCAGCCAATCCACCCAGCGCTTCGAATTTCGCCCCGGCCCCATTTTTGCCAACATTGTCCTGGCGGATGAAATCAACCGCACCACGCCCAAGACGCAAAGCGCCCTGCTGGAAGCGATGAATGAATACCAGGTGACGGTGGACAACCGCACCTACCCGCTGCCGCGGCCTTTCATGGTGGTGGCCACGCAGAATCCCATTGAGCATCACGGCACCTACCCGCTGCCGGAATCGCAAATGGATCGCTTCCTGATGCGGGTTCGCGTCGGCTATCCCAGCCCGCAAAGTGAAAAAGAGATTCTGCGAAATTTTGCCGACTCGGAACCGCTGGCGAGGATCGAGCCCGTCATGAGCGCCGACGAGGTGCTGGAAATTCAGCAGGCTGTCCGCCGCGTGGCCGTCGACGAAGAGTTGATGAATTACACGCTGGCCATCGTGGAGAAAACTCGCCAACACGAATACCTCAGCTTGGGCGTCAGCCCTCGGGGCTCGATGTCGCTCTACCGCGCCGCTCAAGCCATGGCCGTCATGGAAGGCCGCAACTACTGCATCCCCGACGATTTCAAGCGCTTGGTGATCCCCGTTTTCTCCCATCGCTGCATCGTCAGTTCCCGCTACCTTTCCACCATGAAGAAATCGGACCAGTCCGACGCCATCCTGCGCGAAATTGTAGAAGCCACGCCCGTGCCGCTGTGAAGAACAGAAGGCCGTAGGCAGGAGGAGCTACAAGAGGCGCTGATTCGTATTCGGACAAGCGTGGGGCAATCTACTTGCCATGCTCTCGACAAGCGGTCTCTCCGGCTTTATTTGGAGGGGCCGTCGAACAACCCGTCGAGAATGCGCGAAACCTGCGATTCACTGACCTCGCCGGATTGGTTATACACCGCGGTGCCGTTGGCGTCCAGAAGCACGACGTGCGGGATGTAGCCCTTGAAGTACTTCTTGACGAGTTGCTGCTGCTCAGGGGGCTGGGGCTTGTCCAGATCAATGATCACAAACTGCACCCTGCCCTTATACTTTTCGTAGAGACTGACGGAGCGGCGAGCCTGCCGCTTGGAGTTGAATCAACCTTCGCCAAACATGAAAACGTAATTGGGCTTGCCCCGGACGGCGCCCGCTTCGAGGTGATCGCCGGTAATGAGCGGGCCATCCTGGCTATCGCTCGAATAGTCGAGTCGCGGATTCAACCGCAAATTTTCAGCGGCCCACAGTCTTGCCGCGCCACTCAAAGCGACTGCCAGAAAAACCAGGGTCACGAGTCTCTTCATAAGAGTCACCTCTCCTTTTTGCTCTGCTGGCTTGGCCCCAAGCTTGTGGGTAGTTTATCACTTCCTATCCCAAGTCCGCGCGCCGGCTCACGCGCACACGGTTTCGGGAGGCTCCAGGGCAGCCCTCCGCGAATTCCGTGTTTCTGTGGTAAGAGCAGCTTTCTGCCTACTGCCTACTGCTTACTGCCTAGTGCCCTCCGGGGGCCTGAGTTACAATTAACCCCGCATGGCGACTTTCACTCAATCCTCCGGCGGTGGCGTTCTGCGCGACCTGTGGGCTTTAGCGCGCTACCAAATGGTGCACATCGATCGGCCGGCCTGGCGCCGTTTCTTCCTGGCGCTATTCGGCCTGGGGATGGCCTTCTTTCTCGCCTTGTATTCCACGGCTCTGCGTGAGGAGGGCCACGTGGAGGGGGCCATGGCGGCCGCCTCCCTGTCGTTGCTCATCGCCTTTATCGTGGCCATCAAAGTCGTCCCCTATCTCGCGCGCCGCACCGCGCTCGAGCGCTGGATGATGAAGGTCGAATACGAGTTCACGCGCGAGGGCGTGGTTTATTTCCTGATCATCATGCTCATCACCGGCGCCGCCCTCAACACCGGGAACAACCTCCTCTTCATCATTCTGGCCAACCTCCTGTCAGGAATTTTGCTGTCCGGAATTCTCTCCGCTATCGTGCTCTCGCAACTGGAATTGGATTTTGCCCTGCCGGAGCACGTTTTCGCCGAGCAGCCTTTGATCTCGCGCCTGACCGTTCAGAACCTGAAGTGGATTTTCCCTTCTTTTTCCCTCACCCTGTCCGCCCGCGACCCTCTGAAAGGCAAGCGCCAGCGGACTTCCTCGGCCGCGCCACGCCAGATTTTGGACGCTCCCGTCTATGTGCCCTACATCCCGCACCGGTCCTCCGTGACCCAGCACGTGGAACTCACCTTCCCTCGCCGCGGGCGCTATACCCAGGATGGATTTCGCGTCAGCACCAAGTTCCCCTTCGGCCTGCTGCTGAAAGCGCACGAAGTCCCGAGCAAGCAGGAAATCCTGGTGCTTCCCAACGTGCAGCCCACGGAAGAGTTCTACGAAATCCTCCCGTTGATCGGCGGTGAGATTGAGAGCTTCCTCAAGGGCCGCGGCCACGACCTGTACGCCATCCGGGACTACCAGGAATCCGACACCGCACGCCATGTGGACTGGAAAGCCACGGCCAAGGCCCAGCAACTCAAGGTGCGGGAGTTCACGCGCGAAGATGAGCGGCGGCTGGTGCTGGTCTTTGACGGCAGCCTACCCACGGCCGACGAAAAAGCGCTGGCGCAGTTCGAGAAGGGAGTCAACTTCTGCGCCTGCCTAGCGTGGCACTTCTACGAAATCGACGCGCAGATGCAATTCATTGCCGATGGATTCGAGACCTCCATGGCCCCCGCGGGAGAGATCATCTACCCCGTGCTCGAAACGCTGGCGCTGGTCGAACCCAAGGCGGGCTCAGCCGCCTCCATGGCAGACCTGCAAGCGCGTATCGCCTCTGCCGCACACGGCTTTCACATCGTTATCACCAGCCGCCCCCACGGCTCCATTCCCACCAACCTCTGGGGATCTTCCTACTTGGTTTTTATGGATTCACTCTGAGACGGGGAGGTTTGAAGACAAGAGGGCTTCACTTTTGCCTTTTGACTTTTGAATTTTGCGATTTGCCTTTTGACTTCGCCTTTCCCACCTGCCTTCTGCCTACTGCCTTCCGCTTTCTGCCTTTCCGAAGGCCACCCCTTTGGCTTCCGGCCCCAGCCCGATCACCGGCACGCCGATCAGCAGGACAAGACCCGCGAGCAATCCCAAAGACTGCGCGTAAGTCAGGTGCTTGGCAAGGACCGCCTCAATCACCGGGACCCTGGAAGCAAACAGCACACCGAGTTGGTAGGCGAAACCGGGGAAGAAGCCGCGCAACTCGCCGGGCGAAAGTTCATTGAGGTGGACGGGGATGACCCCCCACGCCCCCTGCACCATAAACTGCATCAGAAACGCCGCGGGGACGATCAGCAGGACAGTTGACGACAGCACCCAGGCCGGCATGAGCAGAAGGGCAAGAATCACGGCGGTGAGCATGGCGCGCCGGCGTCCGTGGTGATCCGAGTAAAGGCCGAACAGCAGTCCGCCGGTGATCGCTCCCACCATGGAAATCATCGTGATCATTGCCGTCGTCTCCGGGCCGAAATGCCGTTGCTTCTCAAGGAGAGTGGGGTACAGGTCTTGAGTTCCGTGCGAAATACAATTCATGGTCGTCATCAGCACAACCATGTAGAGGAACAATTTCCAATTACGCCCAACGGCTTTGCCGTAAGCGTTCCAGTCGGTGCGCGACTCGTGCCACGCTTCGGTCTCCTTCACCTTGGCGAAAATGAAAAGTGAAAGCAGTGCGGGTGCCACCCCCACGAAAAACATGGCACGCCAACCCCAGTGCGGGAAGACCAGGGAATAAACCGCCGCCGCGAGGAGATTTCCCAGCGCATAACCTTCTTGCAGCAACCCCGACAGGATGCCGCGCCACTTGGGGGAAACCGATTCCATGGCCAACGACGCTCCCACGCCCCACTCCCCTCCCATACCGATTCCGTAAAGCAGGCGCAAAGCAAAAAACACTTTATAGTTGGGAGCGAGGCCGGAGAGGACCTCGACGATCGAAAAGAAAACGATGTCCAGCATCAACGGCCAACGGCGTCCATAACGGTCGGCTAGCAGCCCGAAGAAAAACGCCCCCACCGGACGCATGACCAGGCTGGCGAACAAGGTGGCCGCCATGTCCACCATCGAAACGCCGAAATCCCGCGCCGCAGGGACCAGCACAAAAGTCAGAACAAAGAAGTCGAAGGCATCCAGCGTCCAGCCCAGAAAGCCCGCCGCCAGCGCATTGCGCTGGTTGGCGCGGTCATAGACTTGTGCGTTAGATGCTGCGGGATGGTCGGCCATACGGTTACCGGAAACTTGCTTCGGAGTGCGACAGCTTCCTGCCGCTTTTTTCGCCGCTGACTCGTCAGCGGCTTATGAATCGCCGTGACGAGTCACGGCGAGGGAAAGCGGCGACCCGTCAGCTGACGGACCGCAGTCCAAAACTTCGCGTGCTCTGGCCATCTGTCGCTTTTTCCGGGGGGGTGAACCGGCGCTCACTTATGCAATCGCTTCCGCGCCAGAACCACCGCGCCCAGCGGGCCGGCGTTATCGCCCAGTGTGCCGGGAACGATCTTCACCCGTTCGGCATCGTGACGCCGCAGGAAATTCTCGTAGGCCGTTTTGCGGATGGGCGCTACAAAAAACTCGCCCAGGCGTTCGGCGATTCCCCCGCCCATCACGACGCATTCGGGATCAAGCAAATTCACGACGTTCGCCACAGCAATCCCCAGGAAATATTGCGCGCGCTTCATCACCTTGCGCATGACAGGGTCGTTTCTTTTCAGCGCCCGCTGGATGATGTTACTGGTCATGCGGTCCTTGCCGCGCTCCTCCATGAGCTTGAGCACGCAGCTCTTTTCCCCGGCGCGAATGGCCGCGCGCACATCGCGCTCCATGGCGGTGCGGCTGGCCAGGGCCTCGATGCACCCGTGGTTCCCGCACCCGCACAGGGGGCCATCCACCTGCACGATCATATGACCCACTTCCGCCGCCGCGCCGCGCATTCCCAGATAAAGCTGGCCTCGGGAAATGATGCCGCCGCCGATTCCCGTCCCCACAAAGATGCCGACCAGTTCCTGCGCCCCCCGTCCTGCCCCCAGAGCATGTTCGCCGACCACGCCCACGTTGACGTCGTTCTCCGCGAAGACGGGGACGCGCAGCAATTTTCGCAGCTTCGCGCCCAGGGGCACGGCGTCCCAACCCAGGTTGGGCGCGTGATACACCACCCCGTGCTCAGGATCGACCGCCCCCGGAGCTCCGATGCTCACGGCGCGCAATTGCGATTTGCGCAGGCCCGCGGCACGCACCACGTCCTCCACCATCGCCGCCAAGTCGCGAATCAATCCCTCGGGCTTCTGCGCAACGTTGGTCGGTTGCTTCTCAATCGCCAGGATTTCGTTCTGGGCATTCACGACGAGCGCACGCAGGCTCGTGCCCCCCATGTCGATACCCACTATAACTTCCTTCGCTGGAACCATCGGAACACCTCCGCCCTGTGCAGGATGTTGGGTTCGAGAGTCTATCGCAATCCGGCCTTTCAGAAAATGGCTGTTTCGCCCGGAGCGAAAAACTGGTAAACCACCGCACACCCGATTACAATCGGCAGCGTTGCCGCCATTTCGTTTCGGGGATGCCGAGGAGATAAACGTTGGCCCTAACGACACTCAGGGGGTTCATAACGCTGACCCTTATTCTATGCGTCTGCGTTATGGCGCCGCTTAGAACCTTAGGAGCTGCGCGCGCCGAGGTAAGGCCGCAAGTCCAAACCACCGCTTCCCAGGCCGCGCCGCCCGTCGCCAACGACTTGGCGTTGATCCTGCGGCGGCTGAAAGCGCAATATGCCGTGGGGGGCTACTCACACGCTCAAAAATGGCTGTCGTCCCTGGAGGCGGATGGACACTGGGCGGATGTCACTTACCAGGACCCCCTTATGGCGAGATGGCATCCTATGGAGCATTTGGGCCGGCTGGGAGAGATGGGCAACGCCTATGCCAATCCTTCCAGCCCCACGTACCACTCCGCGGCGATGCTGGAGGGCGTCGAGCGCGGGCTCCGCTACTGGTATCGAATGCATTACCTGTCAAACAACTGGTGGAACAACACCATCGGCCAGCCCTTGACCCTCACGCGCACCTTGGTGCTGCTGGAAGACGTTTTGCCGCCCGAGCTCCTGCGCGCGGGCTTGAGCTATTACTACTGCCCGACGGAAGTCGATCCCCGGCGCCGGACGGGGCAAAACCTGGTCTGGTACTCACAGCAACAACTGATTCGAGGCGCGCTGGCGCGGTCCACCGAGGACATTGCCGCGGCCAGTGGGGCCATGCAACGGGAAATCCGCACGACCACCGCCGAAGGCATCCAGCCCGATTTCAGTTTTCACCAGCATGGGCCACAGCTTTACAACGGCGGCTATGGCCTGGAGTTTATTATTGACACCAGCCGATACGCCACGCTGCTCCAAGGGACACGCTTCGCTTTTGGCCCCGAAAAGCTCTCTCTGGTTGCCGACTACCTGCTGAAGGGCAGCCGATACATGATCCGAGGAAAGCTGCTGGATTACAGCGCCAACGGCCGCGCCCTGACGCGCAAGAACACCGGCGAAGGCGCTGTGTCCCTGGAGGCCGCGTGCGATCAGCTTGCGGCATTGTTGCCCCAACGCGCCGCCGAGCTCATCGCCCTGAAAAAACACATTGAGGGATCAGGCGCTCCCTACAGTTATCTCGGCAACCGGTTTTTCTGGTCCTCCGACTTCATGACGAACCAGCGTGAGGGGTTTTACATTTCCGTCAAAATGGTTTCCAACCGCACCGTCGGCACGGAGACCAGCAATGGTGAGAATCTAAAAGCCTGCTGGCTCCCCTTCGGCCTCACCTGGATTGTTCAGCGTGGTGATGAATACAAGGATATCTTTCCTGTTTTGGACTGGGGACGCTTGCCCGGCGTGACCTCGGCGCATATCGTCACGCCGAATGTCAAACGATTGACCCAGCCGGAATCTTTCGTGGGGGGAGTCTCCGATGGCACCTATGGGGCCGCCGCACTCGATTTCGACCAGATGTCAACGCAGGGCCACAAAGCGTGGTTTTTCTTCGACCACGAGATGGTAGCACTGGGCAACGGCATCAGTTCCTTGCGGGACGAGCCGGTGAATACAACCCTGAACCAGACTCTCCTGCACGGGCCGGTGCTGCTCGACGGGCATCCCCTCGGGGAAGGCGAAGCGAATGTGCCGCGAGCGTCCTGGGTGCTGCACGACGGCTTCGGTTACGCATTCCCGGAGCCGACCGCCATCAGCGTCAGAGCGGCACCCCAAACCGGCGATTGGAATTCCATCAACGAAATGTATTCGGATGACCCGGTGACGGCTCCGGTGTTTTCATTGTGGATTGACCATGGCGTCCACCCGCATGGCGCCACCTATTCGTACGTGGTTCTGCCGGGCACGGACCCCCCACAACTCGCAGAATGGGTGGCCCATCCACCCGTGCGGATTCTCGCCAACACTCCAGAACAGCAAACCGTCATCAATGACCAATTGGGCGTCGCGGAAATCGTCTTCCACTCGCCAGGGAGCGCGTCCCTCGGGGAGGGCTTTGCGGTCAAGACCGACCGCCCCTGCTTGGTGCTGATGGCGAGGCAGGGGGACACAACACGCATCGCCGTATCCAGTCCGGGCGGGGAGTCGCCTGTGGTTCATCTCACCCTTGCGACTCCTCAAACCGAGCACCGCTTGACCTTTGAATTGCCGGGCGGCGAACTGGCAGGAAAGAGCCAAGTGATGATCGTTCCCGCGCGGTGGTGAGGAGGAATTCTCCCCTCCCTTCATACCCGTGGGGGGGCAATCAGGCCATCATCCGGAGATCACAATGAGACTAGCAAGGGGATTGGTGTGGGCAGTTCTGTTTACCGGCTTGGCAAGTGCGCAAGCGGCCGAGCGGTGGTGGGAGCAGGAGCCGCTGACGATTCTGGATCTGCACACTTTCGCGGGAGAGATCACGCGATTCCCCGCCCCCGAACTGGCGCGGCTCAAGGCGGCGCTGGGGTTCAACACCGACACCTTGTATGTGCACAACCTGTTCGACGGCATGGACGATAAAGGCTTCTTTTTCCGCACGCCGCTGGCGTCTGTGCAGCATCCCGATTATCTGAAGGACTTTCTGCCGGAGGCGCGCAAGCGCGGGATGCGGACCACCCTCTATTTCAATGTGCATTACTACACCCTGGAGTTCGCCAAAAAACATCCGGATTGGGTGCAAGTCCGCGAGGGCGGCGGAACGCTGGACGATCTCTACGGCCACGGAACAACCCTATGCGTGAACAGCCCGTGGCGGGACTGGGTCGCCGCGCTGATGAAGGACCTGTCCGCATATCCGATCGATGGGATTTTCGTCGATGGGCCGTTGTTTTTCTCCGACACATGTTATTGCCAGTATTGCCAGGCAAAATTCCGCAAAATCTACGGACATGACATGCCTTCCAAGCGCGAGCGCCAGGGGCGTGGGGCCAGCGAACTGCTGGAGTTTCAAAGCAACAGCCTGGCGGATTTCATGCGCGACCTCAACCACGTGCTCAAGTCGGCCAATCCCAATATTTTGCTGTACGGGAACCATATGGCACTGAACGGGAACTGGGCAACTGGGCAAGTGAACCGGCGCCTGGTGCAAGAGGAGGACTTGTTGGCGAGCGAGGGAGGATACGTTTACAACGACCTCAACCAGACGCCGTTGTGGAAGGCCGGCCTGCGCGCGCGCATGATCGAAACCCAGGCGGGTGGAAAGCCCACCGTGATTATCGCCTGTCCGGCCCTGAAGCCCTGGACGCACGCCATGCTGCCGGCGGCCGAGGCGCGGCTGATGTACGCCGACATCATCGCCAATGGCGCCAACCCCTGGATGAGCCTGACGCTTACCGAATTCGACCGGCCGGAACTGCAAGCCACGATAGCGATGAATCGATTCATAAAGGAAAACGCGCAGTACCTGCACAAGACACGCTCCGAGGCGCAGGTGGCGGTGGTTTGGTCCTACACGACAGCGAATGCGTACTCGCCGGACGCGCAGTTGATCGACATCGCGGCGGTGGCCGGGAAGAAGGACGCCGGCAATCTGCAGCACGAGTTCTGGGGTGCAGCGGAAGCATTGTTGCGTGCGCATGTGCCGTTCGACATCGTGGACGACACCTCGCTGGAACAAGGGAACCTCGGCCGGTACAGCGCCGTATTCCTGCCCAACGTTGCCTGCATGAGCGATGAGGCGGCGCGGCAGGTGACTGAGTACGTCAGGAATGGCGGAAGCTTGTTTGCAACGTTCGAAACATCGCTGTACGACGAGTTCGGCCAGCGGCGAAAGGAGTTTGCTCTGCGCGAAGCGCTGGGAGTTTCCTCCGCCGGCAAGATCGCCGGACCGCGCCCCTACGACTTCATGAGTGCGGTGTCGGAAGATTCCCTCACCAAGGGGCTGCCGAAGCCCTTGATCCTCTCACCCGTTTACTACGCGCGCGTCCGCGCGGAGAGCGCTACGCCGCTGGTTCGCTACCTGGAGAAACGGCTGGGGCCCTACCGGGAGATACCGCCGTTGTCAGAGGATCCGGCGCTGACGACAAACCGGCTGGGCAAAGGAACGGTGGTTTACGCGAGCGGAGATTTGGGGAATACCATCGCCAACTATCATATGCGGGATTCGCTGGCGATCGTGCAGAACGCGGCGGAGAAGCTGGCGCCGGGGGCGCCGCGGCTGGAGGGCGCTCCGGAAACCGTGGAGTTGGTGCAGCGATCGCAGGAGGCCGGAGCGCGGCAGATCTTTCATCTGGTGAATTTCACCGGCCAGATGACGCGGCCGATTCAGGAGGTGATCCCGGTGCAAGGCGCGCGCCTGGTGCTGCCTCGCGGCATGACACCGAAGCGGGCCTTCGCCTTGATGGCGAAGCGCTCCCTGCTCCCGCGCGTCGGCAAAACCGGAGCTATCGAGCTGGCACTCCCCGAACTCCGCGAGTACGAAGTCGTGGTGGTGGAGACACAACCGCCACGCGCGTCACGCTAGACTATAAATTCGATTTAGAATAGGTGCCTCATTCCAGGAGGCCAATGATGACCCCGCAAGACCGTTGGGTTTCGCAGACGGGTGTAACTCGCCGGGAATTTATGGCAGCCGCGATGTGCGCGGCGGCTGCGCCCCTCATCGCTCGGCCGGAGAACCGCCCTCCTCTTTTGGATGCGCACCAGCACACGAAATATGTGGGCCGCACGGATGAACAACTGATCGCGCATCAAGCCTACCACGGCGTCACCACCACCGTGTTGCTGCCCGGCGCGGGGTGGATGCTTTCCGAGGTGGGCGACAACGCTTCCTGCGCCGCTCTTCAAGCGAATTATCCCAACCTTTTCGTCCGTTTTGCCTGTTCGGACGTCGCGGAATCGCGGACCGTGGACGTTCTGCGCGGAAACATTCACCGGGGCGCGATTGGCTTCGGCGAATTGAAATTCAAGGTGGCCGTGGATTCACCGGAAATGCACCGGGTTTACAAACTGGCAGAGGAATTGGGCGTGCCCGTTCTCATGCATTTCGAATTTGAAATGTACAATACCGGAATTGAGCGGTTTGAGTCGATTCTGAAAGCCTATCCCAAAGTGAACTTTCTTGCGCACGCCCAAACCTGGTGGGGAAATATCAGCGCCGATTTGGACCCGACGGAGCTGTACCCCAAAGGTCCCATCAAGCCCGGCGGCCTGAGCGACCGGCTGCTTTCTGACTATCCCAACATTTTTGGCGACCTGTCCGCCGGCTCCGGAGCCAATGCGCTCACGCGCGATCCGGATTTCACGCGCGGTTTCGTTCAGCGGCACACGCGCAAACTCATTTGGGGAAGCGACTGCCACTGCCTCAATGGCAGGGGCGATGGCAATAAGGACGGCTCGTGCATCGCCGCGAGGAGCCTGGCGGCTTTGAAGGACCTCGTTCCCGACGCGGACGCCTACCGCCGCATCACCTATGAAAACGGCGCCGCGCTGCTGAAACTGAAGCCCGCGGCGTGACGGCTACGGTCGCTACACTTGCCTCCCAGCCCCGTTGGGGCTTATTCGCAAATTGGGACACTGCCGCACTCCAAAGCTTCGCATCCAGCGCCCGATTGGAATAGAATGCCTTCCTGCGTTTAGAAGAACTGGGGAGGGGGAAATGGATTTAGGACTCAAGGGCAAAACCGCGGTGGTATCAGGCTCGACGGCGGGAATTGGTTTGGCCATTGCCACGGCGCTTGCCGCCGAAGGCGCATCGGTGGTCATCAACGGGCGCACGGAAGCGCGCGTGAATGCCGCTGTCGAAAAAATTCGTGGCGAGGTGGCGGGCGCGCAGGCGCGCGGCGTCGCTGCTGACCTGGGAACGCTGGATGGCGTCAAGACCTTTCTCAACAACGCGCCCAAAGCCGATATCCTGGTCAATAATTTGGGAATCTTCGAAGTGAAGCTGTTTGCGGAAATAACCGACGCCGATTGGCTGCGCTTTTTCGAGGTCAACGTGCTCAGCGGAGTGCGCCTGGCGCGCTACTACCTGCCCATCATGCGTGAAAAAAACTGGGGCCGGGTGATCTTCATCTCGAGCGAGTCGGCCGCAAATATTCCCGTCGAGATGATTCACTACGGAGTGACCAAGACGGCGCAGGTGGCCGTGGCGCGCGGCTTGGCGGAGTCCGTCGTCGGCACGGGCATTACGGTGAACTCGATTTTGGTCGGACCCACCGCCTCCGAGGCCGCCGGGAAGTTCTTGCGCGAGGTGGCCAAGCAGCAGGGTGTGCCCATCGCGCATGTGGGAAAGGAATTCTTTGAGAAGGTGCGCCCCAGTTCGCTCCTGAGACGCTTCGAGGAGCCCGAAGAAGTCGCCGCCGTCGTAACCTTCGTCGCCAGCGTCCAAGGCGCCATCATCAACGGCGCCGCCCTCCGCGCTGAAGGCGGCGTGGTGCGGTCGGTGCTCTAAACTGCACCTAACCCTGTGGTCCCTGCTGCCTGTTGCTTGGCGTAATATAATGAAACCAATATACTTGTATTCGGTCGGGAAAATGGCAGGGACACAGGCCTTGGGATGACCGTGAGGGGCGGCTTGTGCTAGATTGTCGTCGTTGCGACAGTGAAGGGAAGGCAAAGTGCGCCTAACTCTGCGCCAGTTGTTGACAACCGAGTCAAAAAGGAATAACCCTGGTATCTCCTGCGGATCGCTCCCTCGCCCTGGTGATCCTTGATGGGTAGACAGTCTCCTGAAGCACCCGATACCTCTATTCGGGTCCCGGCCACTGCGTCGCGCCGGGAGTTCATGAAAGGCGCCATGGTGGCGGCGGCCGGGCTTACGGCAGCACCGCTCATGCCTGCCCCAACCACCCCCGAATTGCCGACTGTGGCCTTAGGGCCGCACCGCGTCACGCGGCTGATCTCCGGGGGCAACCCGTTGATCGGCGGTTCACACTTCAACAAGCTGCTCGGCGACCTGATGCGGGAATACTTCACGGACGCGCAGGTGGTGAAATACTTGCTCGCCTGTGAGAACGCGGGCATCAACACCTGGCAGAGCAGCTATCCGGATGCCGTACAGCGTCAGTTCCCCATGATTCGCGACGCCGGGTGCAAAATGCATTGGATCTGTCTGGCTGATCCCTGGAACATGAATAAGAATCTCAGCTACTCGGACACACACATCGATCCTAAAATCCTCATCCAGGGCGCCCTGCAGTGCGCGTCGTTGGCCGCCAAAGTGAGGCCCATCGGCATCGCGCATCACGGCGGGGCCACCGACCTGCTTTGGGCGGCGGGCTCCATCCACCTGATGCGCGACTACCTCAATCATGTGCACGACCTGGGCTTTCCGGCGGGGGTTTCCACGCACAACCCTGCCGTGATCGACGCCCTCGAGACCAAAGGCTGGCCCATCGATTTCTATATGGGCTGCTTCTATCGCGTCTCCCGCACCCCGGAGGAATTCCAAAAGGAATTCGGCATTCTGCCCGTGGGCGAAACCTATATCGCGGCGGACCCCGACCGCATGACCGCGGCGCTTCGCCAAGCCAAGCGTCTGTGCCTGGGATTCAAACTGCTCGCCGCCGGGCGCCGCTCCAATTCGCCGGAGCAGGTCCGCCAGTGCTTCGAGTACGCCTTCAAGAACCTCAAGCCGACCGACGGAGTGATCGTGGGCATGTTCCCCAAATTCTCCGACCAGATTGCGGAGAACGTGGCCACCGTCCGCGCCTTGCTGGCATAGCGGCCGGCTTTCTCCGATCAGCAACTGCAATAGCGCGAGCCGCACAGCGAGCCGGTAGCGCGAAGTTATCCGTCGGCTGACGGATTACTCCGCGGCTTTTCGCCATCGGATATTAATTTGTATGTGCAGACTGTCATGCTAAAAACTACATGCTAATCCGCCCGCGCCTGCTTGTCAGGCAAACTTTTCGTTTTTCCTGTCTGGCCGTTTCCTGATTTCTGTCCAGTATTCTTGCCGAACATCTTCGTCAATCTCTACTGGGCCGCCGCCATGACGGTGTCTGTCTCCCCCGTTTTTCTTCGGACCTGAGATCCAGTAGCCCTCTCCGGTCTCAACATCATGGTAGTTCGCACATGAGTCCGTGCCACCCTTTTGGAATCTCTTTCCTCGGTACAGTAGAGTCTTGCCCGTTCTATTGAAAGTGACACGACCAATGCGAGCAGGACCACGATCATCATGGCCGCCAGCGTGCGATTTCAGTTCGATGTACATAATTCTTGATCGCATTTGGGTCCTGTTGCTCGACCGGGGCCGGGCCGCGTCACTCCTCGCGTGCCGCCTGCCGTTTTTCCAACTCGGCCTGCTTTAGCCGGGCGAGCTCTTTCGGCTTCCAGCGATTCTCCCCACCCATCTTGTAAGGCTTGCAGAGTGCGCAGGAGCGCCGTTTTCGTTTGAGTCGTTTGCGGTCTGGGCTCACAGACCCAGTTCATCTTTGACCCGTGACCAAAGCGCCGTTTTCCCTTCTCGCACTTGCTTGAGGGCGTGTCGCACTTTCTTCGCTTCTTCTCCCGTCAAGATATCCTCCGGCGAACTGGGCGCAAAGCGCTTGGTCAGGATGGTTACCACACCCCGTGAGACCTTGAATTCCACGTGGTCGCCAGGTTTGAAACCTGCCCGGCGCCGCACCCGATCCGGCACAGTGAGTGGCGATTTGCTTTTCACAATAACGGTCATACCGCTGCCAGTGTAACCGCAGAGGGTCAATCCGCAAAACCCAAATCTCAGCGGTGGTAGCTGCCCTCGGGTTCGGGAGCGCGAGTTGCCAAAAAATGAAGATCTGTCTTGGGTAAATTATTGAAAATAAAGACGAAGAAGCGCCTTCTTGTTTAGGCTATTGAATTTAAACGAGTTATTTGACTTTCAAAGGGGGCTGTATCGGGCTCCATCGGGCAGCCTCACGCGGTAGTGGACTATCCACAATGCGCCGGGCTTCCGCCCTGCCTCTTCAAAATTTGGAATGAAAAATCCGCACCTACGCCGCGCGCGCTGCGGCGGGCCGACGCGCGTGGAAGTTGCTGATGAGCACCTTGGACAATTCCTCGCGCTGAATCTGGTTGGTGCCTTCGTAAATCTGGGTGATCTTGGCGTCGCGCATGTACTTCTCGATGGGGTAGTCGTGCATGTAGCCGTAGCCACCGAAGATCTGCACGGCGTCAACGGTGACTTCCATGGCGACATCGGAGGCGAAGCACTTCGACATGGCGGCGTAGAGCGTGGGCCGCTCCTTGGGCTTGGTATCGATGTAACGCGACGTGGCGTATACCAGGGCGCGCGCGGCTTCGATCTTGGTGGCCATATCGGCGAGCATAAAGCGCAGCCCTTGGAACGAGCCGACGGGCGAACCGAACTGGCGGCGCGTGCAGGCGTACTCGAGCGCCAGGTCGAACGCACCTTGCGCGATGCCCAGCGCCTGCGCGCCGACGCCGGGACGCGAAACGTCAAACGTCTTCATGGCGGTGATGAAACCCGTGCCTTCGCGGCCCAGGCAATTTTCGACAGGCACGCGGCAGTCCTGGAAAATCAGCTCGCGCGTGGCCGAGGCGCGAATGCCCAGCTTGTCTTCCTTCTTGCCGAATGTGAATCCGGGCGTGCCCTTCTCCACCACGATGCAGGAGGCTCCACGCGGCCCCTTGGCGGGGTTCGTCAGGCAAATGACCGAGTAGATTTCCGCTTCGCCGCCGTTGGTGATCCACTGCTTCGTGCCGTTCATCACGTAGTGGTCGCCGTCGCGAATCGCCGTCGTGCGCACGGCGCCGGCGTCGGAACCAGCTTGCGGCTCGGTCAGCGCAAAGGCCGCGAGTTTCTTGCCGGCGGCGATGTCAGGCAGCCAGCGTTTCTTTTGCTCCTCGTTGCCGGAAAGAATGATGGGCAGCGTGCCGAGGGCCGTCCCCGCAAAGCTGAGGGCGACGCCGCCGCAGGCCTTGGAGAGCTCTTCGGTGACAATCACCATGTTCATGATGGGCGAGCCGTCGCTGATCCCGCCGTATTCGTCCTCAATGTAGACGCGAAAGAGGTCGGTCTCCGCCAGCACCTTGACCACCGGCCACGGAAACTTGGCCTCCCGATCGTATTCCGCCGCGATGGGCCGGATTTCCTTCTCGGCGATCTCGCGCGCCAAGTCGCGAATGGCCGCTTGATACTCAGTGAAGCCGTAGTCCATGGTGAGGAGCTCCTTGGGAAATAAGTCGAAAGTCGATAGTGGAAAGTCGAACGTCAAAAGCTAAAGAAGCGATCAGGTTTCAGCCTTCCGGATTCCGCATTCATTATTCCGCATTGAACATGCAGGGGCCTGCATTCTGCTTTCTGCCTTCTGCTCAAAGCTTTCGCATTCTCCATCTGCATGGGCGCCGATTACACTTCGGGCCTTAAACTTTTGACTTTCGACTTTCAACTGCTTTTCTCACGCCGCCTGCGACTGAGACTCAGCATGCACCACCGGTGTATCGGGCGTGTCTGACCACAGGATGGGCCGTGCCATCCAGGTTTCTCCGGCGCGGAACGAAAACCGGCAATAGTCTTCCAGGTCGCCCGCGCGGAATGAGCTGACGTCGATCTCGCCGCTCAGGGTGGTAGCCTTGGCCATGTATCGAACCGCATTGACCACGGTCAGCGCATCAGCATTGACGTCGCGGAAGCTAACTTCAACTCCGCGGATTGAGGAGGAAATGGCGTATTCACCCTGGGAGTACTGACCGGAGGTCTTCTCGATGATCCGGCGAAGGTCATCGGCGGCGTTGGGATGGCCTTCGAAGCTCAGCGCCCCGTTCATGCGCTGGAAAGGTTCAAAAACCAGTGTGACGGGCTGGTTGCGGAAAGGCTGCCACTGCGCACGAGTGTAATCGGGCCGCGCCCAAGCGACCGTCAGAAAGCCTCCCTTCCATACTTTCAGGCGGACGTATTGGCCCGTCGGTTCGTCTTGGTAGTAGAGGGCACCGCCCGGAATCTGGGCGCGCTCTGAGTCAGAAAGCGTATGCAGGAAGTCCACAAGTTCGCCGGCAACCTCCCGAAGCGGCGGGACATCGTCTGGCTGCACGTGGCGCACGACCAAGGAGGAAGATTCCGGCGAGTATTCCAGCCAGCTTGCCGCAATCTGCTCCAGGCGTTTTTGCGTGTCCGCCCCGAAGGGGCATAGATCCACAGACCCTGTACAACCCAAATGGCTGCGCATTTTCTCACTTCCCCCTGCCCCCGGACTGACAACCTGTCCGGATTTTTCCCCACAACATGACACTTTGTGCATTTCGAGGGCCGAAGAAGAAGGCTATGGGATTCAATTGGCATGGAATCCGCTTGACATCGGGATTTCCATCACGCATATTTAGGCTATTGTCTAATTAGATGTCTAACAAATCAGAGGCCTGATGAATGCAATTTTCAAAGCTCTGGCTGATCCTACGCGTCGGCAGATCCTGCGCCTGTTGGGTGACCGTGAAATGACTGCGGGGAATTTGGCTGAACAATTTGAAATGACCAAACCGTCGATGTCCCACCACTTTTCCGTGCTGAAGGATGCCGACTTAATCCGCTTTCGCCGCGAGGGACAACAGATCTGGTACTCAGTCAATACCACGGTCCTTCAGGACGTAGTGACTTGGGCCATGGATTTGTTGCACACGACGGAGAAAAATGGGAGGAAAACGCCATGACCCGGAAATATTACATCGTCTGCCTTGCCCTGATCTTTACATGTATAGTGGCCACGGCTGTCCTGTATCCCCACCTGCCCAGCCAAGTTCCCACCCACTGGAATATCCAAGGCCAAGTGGATCGTTATCGTGATAAATCGACGCTCCTTACCATCTTCCCCGGCGTGATGCTCGCAATGACGGGCTTTCTGGCGGCGATTCCCTGGCTTTCCCCTCGCCACTTCGAGGTGGAACCGTTCCGCTCAACTTACCTTTACATCATGGTGGCAATCGTTGCTTTTCTGGCTTACCTTCACGCGTTAATACTTTGGGCTGCCGTGACCGGACACATGAACATTCACAAAGCAGTCACCGCAGGGGTGTGTCTGTTGATTGCGCTCCTGGGTAATGTTATGGGAAAGGTTCAACGCAACTTTTACATTGGCATTCGGACGCCATGGACCCTGGCCGACGAACGCGTTTGGAATGCCACGCATCGCCTGGGCGCGAGGACCCTCGTTCTGGGAGGCCTTGGAGGGCTCATCCTCGCTTTGGCGGGAGCCAGGCTCTGGTTTTGCCTTGTTTCGGTGCTGGCTGGCGCCTTTGTGCCAGCCATCTACTCCCTGATCTACTACAAACAACTCGAGCGCCGTGGGGAAATTGCGTAGATATTGCCCCCGGCTACTCCATCTATTCCCTGCCGGGATCAAACATGCATAGCACCGAGCATGTTCTTAGGGCGCAAATAGCAGGTAAAATGCCTTCCGGTCCCCCTTCGCATAGATTGCTGAACGGAAACGAATCATTCATCGAGTTTCCGGAAAGACGGCGCGGAAGCTCAGCGATTCCCCGCCGGTTGGGGAATTGCCGACCCCGCGGTGGCGGCTGAGGCCTGCGGCAGGGGTTCTTCCGGCATGACGATCCAAGCGATGATATATCCGATGATTCCCCATCCTCCGAAGAATGCCAGCATCAGCCAGAGAATTCGGACCAGGGTCACATCCAAGTCGAGGTAATTTGCGAACCCGCCGCAAACTCCAGCGATTTTCTTGTCAGTGCGCGAGCGCGTCAGCTTCTTGTTTACGGGACATACAGGTACACACAGCGCCGTACCGCAATGACAGCAGAAATTCACCCGCTGAGAATATTCCCTACCACACTGAGGGCAAAACATTTTTCTACCTCCATTCAGATGACCGCCGTTATCTCAGAATACGGTTTTGGGGACAAAAAAGTTCCATCCGCAGTGGATGCCGTTTCCTTTCCCATCGATCAATGCGCCGTACAGTCCCCATGCGGGCGTCAGGCCGAGGGGGTGAAGAATCCGAAACTGCGGCCGCCGGCCACCAGGGCCTATTCCCCCCAGGACGGGCGCCGGTCGACCGGAGTCGCCGCTGTGTCGGGGGTGAACGGCCGGTGAAATTCGCACCTCCCCGCCGGATTTTGGAGTAAGATGCCGCCATCAGTGCTAGTAAGCTTGAAGAGTGTATTCTCCTGCTCTTCGCAAGGGAAAATGACCTATGGTTTGGCGCTCGCGGAGATCATTCATCGTCCTTCTTCAGGGTTTCTCCCTGCGCCGTCGTGTAGCTTTAAGCCTGGCGCTGGTGCGCCTGGTTCTGGTACCGGTTATCTTCTTAGCGGTTTATTACCTGTTTGCGATGGCCTCCATCGTGGACCGCATCGTCAGCGTCGATGCTCCCGTGGCCACCAATGCCGAGCGCGCTTCTATTGAGATGCTGGACGCCCGGCGGGCAGAGACCAATTACTTCCTGCTCCACGACCCCGACGACATTGCCCGCAACCGGGAAGCGCTGCTGCAACTCGAGAAAACTATCCAGGCTTGCCGCACTTTGCAGCCGGAGGAAAAGCCCACCTTCGACGCTCTGGAAGCGCAGATCACGTTTTACCGGTCGAGCTTTAACCACGCGGTGGGGCGGCTGGGGGAAAGCAATCTGCCTCCTATTCAAAGCCTGCGGGCGATCGTGCGGACCTATCAAAAGGACCTGGATGAAGTCCTGACAAATTCATCCCGCGAAAGCCGCACGCGCTTGATCGAAATGCTGCGCGCCCGCATCGAGTCCTTTGACGCGGAAGTAGCGGCGAAAGTGGAAGAGAACGACCCGGAGATTCGCCAAACTTCCCGGGATTTGGCCACCGCCAGCCAGAGGATCATTAACCTCTCAAATGAACTCGAAAGCCGGAGCTGGCAGCGCGTGCAGAAGGACCACGCAAGAGCCCGCGCCTTGCTGATCCGCGCCGAGGTGGTGGGCGGGATCGTTTCCATCATCACCGTGCTGGCGAGCGTCTGGCTCAGCTTCCTGCTGCCGCGCCAAGTGGTGAAGCCTTTGACCGATCTGAAACATGCGGTTGACCACGCCGCCGCGGGAAATTACGAAATCGTGTTTGACGTGAAAGGTGACGGCGAAGTCGTGGAACTCGCCGCCAGCGTCCGCAACTTGCTCGGCCACGTGCGTGAGAAGCGTAACGACAAGGGAGCGGGCTAAATCGGACCTCGGACGCGGGACTGCGGACGGTCCTTCTACGCATTCCTCTTGACGAATGCCGTTTTTCCAATTATCTCTGGTAGTCGGCTCGAGGGAAGGAAGTCCGCAGACAAAAGGAGCTGATTATGAAAGGCAAACCGGAAGTCATCGAGGTTCTGGCCAAAATGCTGAAGGAAGAACTGGGGGCCATCAGCCAGTACTTCATCCACGCTGAGATGTGCGAGACGTGGGGATATAAGAAACTGAGCGACCACACCAAGAAAGAGTCCATCAACGAGATGAAGCACGCGGAAAAACTCATCGAGCGCATTCTCTTCCTGGAGGGTACGCCCAACCTGAATGACATGCCCAAACTCGTCGTAGGCAAGGACGTGAAATCACAATTCCAGAATGACCTGGCATTGGAGAAGAATGCCGTGGCCGAGTACAACGCCGTCATCGCCACCTGCCGCAAAGCGGGTGACAATGCCTCGGCCGACCTGCTCCAGGCGATTCTGGCGGATGAAGAAGAGCACGTCGATTTCCTGGAAGAGCAACTCTCGCTCATCGAGGCCATCGGCATTCAGAATTATCTTGCCCAGCAGGTGTAGAGCGGCTCAGCATGGCGTGAATGGCGACGAGGATTCGCGCACCTAAACGCCGTGCGCCCCGGCAAGCGGAGCTACCTTCCTTCGCCGCCTTGACCCTTCCCACAATTCGTCGTAGGCCGGCATTCCCGCCCCAAACTCGAAACTAGCCCAGAAGCCTAATCTTACAAACCCTTTTCACCACTGCCATGGGGTTTCTTCTGGCGGTCAATTTGTCAGGCCTTTTATGAATTCACATATTTCTTATAACTGGCTTTTTTTCAGTATGTTCTCAGGTTTGGCGGGAGAGAAAAGCCTCTTCCGGTCCCTTTGTTTTCAGTATGTTCTCAGGTTTGGGAGTTTGTGCGGTGGTTGGACATAAAGTCGACATGCAATCTGTGGGCCGTGAGGCTAGGAGGGCGTGCATCATCAATTCCCTTCTTGTTCCGCGCGCCGGGCGACGTGGCGAAGGATCGGGCCAGGAGTTCCCCCGGCGTGAATCCTCAAACGCTAACTATAGGCTATCTGCCTTCGGTTGTCAAGTAAAATTATTGTAAAATTATTGATGGTTGTGCTAGGGCTCCCAAATGCCGAGCTGCATCAGTAACTGACAGGGCTCCCAGGGACTCCCGCAGGACGCTTCCTGGATGAGGTGGGTGTGCATGGGCATAAAGCGAGTTCCGCAGTGGTAGTCTTGAAAATCCACCAGCACGGCATCCTCGCCCTCGAAGGCGAATAGTAAACGCCATTTGCCGCTGACATCTACGAACCAATGCCCTTCTCGCACGCATGCTCTTACGCTGTACGGTCTTTCAAACCGAGCCAGGCGCCACACGCCGGATTTCAGGAATCCGATCGAAATCCGGATCGACGCTAATGACCGTCCGCAATCCGTTGCGTAACATGTTCGCAGCGTGCACTGCGTCCCGCACCGGAAGCCCCGGATGTCTCTCGAGGAGGCGAAACACCTCGACCATATCCTCGCTGGTCACAGGCAGCAAATCAGGGCAAAGAAGCATCACCTGCCGGGCCAGTGCTAAGGCTTCAGGCCGTTGGCCACGCCGCGTCAACACATACAGAATCTCCTGAATTACTTCCGTATTGGCGGTGGCATCCAAGGTGCCCTCTGCCACCCGGCGCAGGATTTGCGCGCAAGCTTCCCGCTCAGGATGGGGCCTGCCGGCGGCGTAAAGGAATATGTTCGTATCAAGGAACGCGCGCATGGCCCGCCTCGATCTCCTTCCGAGCCCGACGCCAGCTAATTGTCGGGAGATTCATTTGCAGGATGGTTTCCACCGCCGCTTTTTTGTCGCCCTGCTGGGGTCCAAGATACGTTGCCCGGACAGCGGTCCGGATCAGTTCTCCGACGGAAATCTTCCGCCGTCGCGCCAAGTCCCGAAGCCGTCGGTACTCATCAGGATTCATCAAAACTTGGGTGCGTCGCGTGGCTCCCATATGAGTTTCTCTCCCTGCACATGTACATGTGCATACTCACAAGAATACGCATTCCCCACCCTTCCGTCAATCGCATGGTTCCGAGGAAAGTTCTTTCAGGAAGTCAGCACTCTTCAAGACCTGTCTGTCTACAGGGGCGGTTACTGGCCTGGCGTCATCAGTCCATCATCCCTTAATCACCCCCATGGGCTTCAGTCGTGCCACGCGGCGTGCCAAACCGGCGTTGTGGACCACGTCGATGACCGCATCCACATCCTTATAAGCTTCCGGAATCTCTTCCGTAATTCCGTCGCGCGTTTCCGCGCGCACGATGATGCCAAGGTCTTCGAGGCGCTGCTTAGCATCTTGCGCGAAACGTGATTTCTTGGCCGCTGTGCGGCTCATGACGCGGCCCGCGCCGTGGCAGGTGGTGCCGAAGCTTTCCTGCATGGCCCCCTCGGCGCCCACCAGGACATAGGAGGAAGTCCCCATCGAGCCGGGAATCAACACCGGCTGGCCCACCTGCTGGTAGACCTCGGGCACGTCGCGATGGCCCGGGGGAAAAGCGCGCGTGGCGCCCTTGCGGTGCACCATCACTTCGCGCTCGCGGCCTTCCACCTGGTGGCGTTCGAGCTTGGCGATGTTGTGGCACACGTCGTAAATGACGCGCAGTTCCTCCTGCTCGCCGAAAATGCGCTTGAACGCCTGGCGGGTAAAGTGCGTGATCCCCTGACGATTGGCCCAGGCAAAATTCGCCGCGGCGCGCATGGCCGCAAGATAAGCTTGCCCTTCGGGGGACTTCACCGGCACGCAGGCCAGTTGGCGATCCGGCAGGTCAATGCCGTAACGATGCATGGCCGGCCCCATTTCGCGCAGATAATCGGTGCACACCTGGTGGCCCAGCCCGCGTGAGCCGGAATGGATGAGCACCACCACCTCGCCTTCATAGAGCCCCAGCGCCTCGGCGCGGCCCGGATCAAACACGCGCTCCACGTACTGGACCTCGAGAAAGTGATTGCCTGACCCCAGCGTACCGACCTGCGGCAAGCCGCGCTTTTTGGCATGGTCGCTCACCATCCCGGGGTCTGCGCCCTCGATGGCCCCATTCTCCTCGCAGTGGGTAAGGTCCTCCCCGCGGCCATAGCCGTGCTCGGCCATCCACGCGGCGCCCTCCTGGAGGAGTTTGTCGAGGTCGGGGTAGGAGATCCGGATGTTGCCGCTCTGCCCCGCGCCCGACGGGATGTCGCGGAACAATTGGTTCACCAGCTCGCGAATCTTGGTGTGCACTTCCCCGCGGGTCAGCGAACTGCCCAGCAGCCGCACGCCGCAATTGATGTCAAATCCCACGCCCCCCGGTGAGACCACGCCGTCGCGGTGCGGGTCCGTAGCCGCCACGCCGCCGATGGGGAAGCCGTAACCCTGATGGATGTCGGGCATGGCGAGCGACCGCCCCACGATGCCGGGCAGCATCGCCACGTTGATGGCCTGTTCGAGCGATAGGTCCTTTATCAGGTCCTTCAGCAGCCGCTCGTCCGTGAAGATGAGCGCGTCCGTCAACATTCCCGGCTTCGTGCCGCGCGGCACTAGAAAGCGGTAATCATCGAGCTTCTTGAGTTGGTGCAATTCTAAAGGCATACCTATTCCTCGGAGACTATCGTACTCCTCCGCCCGGTCTGATGATACATGGATACCCAGTGCAATTGCTTAGAACCGTTATTCGCGCTTGTGCGAGCGAAATTAGCTTTCTCTGTGGCCTCTGCGCACTCTGTGGTGAATGTTTTGTTCGCGTTAGAAGAAATTCACCACGGAGGTCACAGAGGTCACGGAGCGCAAATAGTTGGACATGCTCATGGACGAAAAAAATTCGCTATCTTACTCATTATAAGTAAGTCGCTACGGACAAAGTCAGGGACGTATCTACAGACCCATCCCCGAACAAAATCCTCTGCCGACCCTTGAAGGGCCGACACAAACTCCTGGAGCAAGCGGACGGCCTACCGCCAGGAGGCGGTCATCACAATTCCATAAGGCTGCACGGTGAGCGTTTTCCCTCCCGGGAGACGAACGAGTGCTGGATGGTCGGTGAAATTCAGCAGGGCCAGCTTGCCGCCCTCGAGCACGCTCCAATACACGTCTCGTGGTTTGTCGATTTGAAGCGCGGCGTGAACCTCAGGCCTCAGTTGCTTCAACCCCAAAAGCTGCTTGCGCACAAACTCCACGTACTCATCGGGGGGCTCGGGGTCGCCTGGAAAGAAGATCGCCTGCCCCTTCCCCACTTCCCCCCTTTGCCAGCCCTGCGCCAGGGAGGCATCACCTTCGGGGGTCTGGGGCAGCCCGCGCGGGTGGGAAAACCAGATAATCGTGCCCCCCGCCTTCACCCAAGCGTCAATCCGCTCCAGCACCGGCTTCTCGGTGTAGGCCCCCCACATGCAGAGGAGCACCTTATAACGATCCAAAGCCCCATCCAGAATCATCTGCTCGCTGGCGTAATCGAAATCCGCGATGGAGCGCATGGCTTCGACGCGCGTCAAGTAGTTTGATCCGAACAGGTACCGAATCACCTCGTCGTTGAGAGCAATCGACGTATCCGGATAGAAAGCGGCCACGTCGATGGTCGGCTTGGCGCGCTGGTTAATCAAGGGAGCATACTGGCGCCAGGCGTCCGCTCCCTGGTCATTCCCAAAGAGATTGCTCGAGTAATAAAAGAGGTGATCGCCTCCGTTGGTAATAACGTTGTAGATTCGCGCCACCACTCCTCGCATGCTGGCGAAGCCCCCCGGCTCGTACCCGAGGTTGGCGCCATAGAATCGCGCCGCGGATGACGCCATGCGGGTGATAGCAAAATTCAGCGCGTAATTGTCACTCTCATTGGTCAAGCGGATTCCCCCGTGAAGCTGCGCCATGGTTTTCGCGTGTGCGGTGTAGTCGGTGCCAATTTGCGTCGGTCCCCAACCACCCGAGGATTGATATATGGAAGCGTTGGGCATGTCGGCCCTCGCCCACTGCGCCCATTGTCCACACCAGTCGCTCATTGCCCCCATGTACCAGTTGACGAAATCAAGCTGCTTTCGGGGCACGGGGGTGGTGGTGGGGAGGAACGTTTGGATTTGGCTGAACGAAGTGAAATGATCTTCCCAAGCCCGGTTGAGCTGATCGATGGTCTGATACTTCGCTTCCAGCCATTTCTGGAAGGCGGGGCTGGCGTAAGGGTCGGCAGCCCAATACCCGATGTGCGTATGGACCGCTCCCCGTTGATATCCCAAATTCCCGGTGGCCGGGTATTGGGCCTCGCCGTAATTTCCGCTGGGGCCCAGTCGCAAACCCAGCAGCGCCTTGCTCTCGCCGTAATGCTTCGCGAATTCGCGGAGGAATTGCTGAACGTGACTGTCCTGAAAATGGCAGAAGATCGATTGCACCTCGATCGTCATGTGGTGCTCCAAACACTCAAACGGCACGTTTTCTTTTGAATCGTGGAACCACGCTGGCAGGGAGTAGGCGGAGCCCACGATCAGCAAGGGAAACCACTTCAGGCCGTACTTCTGAATTTCGTTCACGATCCCATCGTAATGGCTCCAGTCATAAACGCCTTGCTGGCCCTCGACGTAGTTCCATTGCACGTAGCTCTCGATACCGTTGAAGCCCAAGGCTCGAACCAGGGGAGCCATGTTGCGCACCGCAGCCAGACCCTCCGCCTCTTCGCCCAGGGGAGAATCTGCGCCGATGTTGATATCGCGCTGAAAAGAGTCCTGAAACTGGACTGCCGGTTTGACATCCGGGACAGGTTCAATCGCGGGCTCGGAATCTTCCAGTAAGATCGCGTGCAAATACTCGACCCCGTTGATATGGAGATCGAGGGTCCCCTCGGAATCAGGGTGCGCCGGGGAATGCGAAGGAGGCCCATCAATGCGAAAAGTAGCGCGCCGAATTCGGCCCGTATTGAGCCTCGCCACGCCCCACTGATGCGTCATAGGTATATACCGCGCGCCCCGCCTCCCGGCCGGCCCCACGGAAATCAATCCGTATCCCTCATCGAGGTATTCCAAAACCAGCCAAACCGGGAAACCGGTCGGCTTGCTGACTTTCACGATGAATTCTGCGCGACGGTAATAATCGCGGGTGGGTTCAACGGCCGCGACTTCAAACATGTGCCGTTGCGTAAGTGTCCACTTACTGCCGGCCGCGTTGACAAGAGTCACTCCTCCTGCCTGGCCTCCCTTGCCTGCCTCCCAGCGGGCAATTTCAGCGGCCCACGCCGAAGGTCCGACGAACAGCACCACAAGTAATGCCCATCCTCGAAATAAACGCATTACGACCTCCTATGAATCGATTCAACAAAGCTTCTCATCTTATGGGCGTGGGTGGCGGGGCGCAACTTCTAAATGGTGGGATGTAGGGGCGCATGGCCATGCGCCCCTACATCGGTCTCCCACTTGTTATGAGCCTCCGATGGGCAAGAAATGGCCGCGGACCTACAAAACAGGTCCGCGCTACACATTCTATTCCTCGTGCTATCATGAATCTTCGATACCGATTGGACAGGGTTCTGGTTAGCCAAAAATCAGTTTAGAAAGGGAGGCACTTCGATGAGCCATGCGAAGCAGAATCGCCGCGAGTTCCTGGAGAAGATGACCCTGGGCGTGGCGGGGGCCGGGGCCGCCGTTTCCGGAAGCGCCCTGACTGCCCATCCCGCATCGGCCGCCCATGGTGAAATGCCCTATCGCACCCTCGGCCGCAGCAACGAAAAGGTTTCGCTCCTGGGTCTGGGCGGATATCACATTGGCGACCAGGACGACGAGCAGGTAAGCATCCGCATTGTCCGCACCGCCATCGACAACGGCGTGAATTTTATGGACAACTGCTGGGACTATCACGGCGGCATGAGCGAAATCCGCATGGGTAAGGCGCTCCGCGACGGTTACCGCCAGAAAGTTTTCCTGATGACCAAGATTGATGGCCAGGTGAAAGACGCCGCCGCGCGCCAGATCGACGAATCACTCCAGCGCTTGCAAACCGATACCATCGATCTGCTGCAATTCCACGAAGTCATTCGCCCCGGCGACCCCGAGCGCATCTTCGGCCCCGGCGGCAGCATCGAAGCCGCGCTGGCCGCCAAGAAAGCCGGCAAAATTCGCTACATCGGCTTTACCGGCCACAAGGACCCCGACATCCATTTGAAGATGCTCAACACCGCATTCCAGCATGACTTTACGTTTGACGCCGTGCAAATGCCGCTCAACGTGATGGACATGCACTTCAAGAGTTTCGCCCATAAAGTGGTGCCGGTGCTGGTGGAACACGGAATCGGCGTCTTGGGAATGAAGTCGATGGGCGATGGCCAGGTCCTGAGGAGCAATACGGTGACGCCCATGGAGTGCCTGCATTACGCCATGAATTTGCCCACTTCGGTGGTCATCAACGGTTGCGAATCGCTCGAAAGGCTTGAGCAGGGATTGCTCGCGGCGCGTACCTTTCGCCCGCTGAGTCAAAAGGAACTTGACTCGCTCTCCGCCCGCACCGCGGCGGCCGGCCGCGACGGCCAATTCGAGCCCTTCAAGACTTCCACCATGTTCGATGGGACTTATCACAATCCCGGTTGGCTGGGGTAGCGAAGGGCGGCAAAGCCACAAGCAAAAAAGGGTTTGTAGGGGCAGGCTTCGTGCCTGCCCTCCGCAAGGGCGCCCACCAGGGATGCTCCTACGAGAGGCGCAAGGGAGGTGTAACGTGCCCAAGATCTCCGCCGTGTTTTCTGATGTGGGTGGAGTGGTGTTGACCAATGGTTGGGACCGCGGCTCGCGCAAGAGCCTGGTCGAGAAGTTCGGCCTGGATCGGGAGGATTTTGAAGACCGCCACCAACTGGTGAGCCCGGCGCTCGATGCCGGGCAACTCGACCTCGATCAGTATCTGGACCGCACCATCTTCTACCGCCCCCGCGCCTTTCGCAAACAAGAGGTGCGCGATTTCATGTACGCTCAATCGGACGCGCTGCCCGATTCGCTCGCCGTCATGGCGCGGCTCGCGAATGCGCGGAAGGTTTTTCTGGCGGCGCTTAACAACGAATCGCGCGAGTTGAATCTCTACCGCATTGATAAATTCGGACTGCGCAATTACTTTTCCGTCTTCTTCACTTCCTGCTACCTGGGGGTTTCCAAACCCAACCCGCAGATTTACCGTCTGGCGCTCGACATCTCCCAACGCCCGCCGGAAGAGTGCGTCTTCATCGACGACCGCTCGCTGAACGTGGAATGCGCGCGGCGACTCGGCATGCACACGATTCAGTATCTGGATGCGGGGCAATTAGAAAGGGACCTGCGAACCATGGGGGTGGAGTTTTGAAGGTTCTTACGCCGCCGTGACTCCGGCGCTGAGCTTCTGCGCGATTTGCTTCACCAGTTTCAGGTCCAATTTCCCGCTACCCATCAGCGGAAGTGACTCGACCCGATAAAAGTGCTCGCGGCGTGGCACCCACAAGGGGGGCAATCCGGCATCGCGCACGCGCTTCAGCAATTCATCCACATCCAGTCCCAAATCGAGGTGCAGCACCACGAAGCGCTCACCCTTCTGTTCGTCGGAGACGGAGGTCACCACCAGCCGCTGCTCCAGGCTGCCCAGCGCGCGATGCAGCTCCTCTTCTAGATGGACATGGGAGACCATTTCGCCGGCAACCTTCGAAAAGCGCGAGAGGCGGTCGGTAATGGTGATGAATCCGTCCTCGTCGAGTTGGGCCACGTCGCCGGTGATATACGAGCCGTCTTCCCAGATGGCTTGGCGGGTCTTTTCCGGCTCGTCGAGGTAACCCGCCATCACGCCCGGCCCTGTTACCAGCAGCATCCCTTCCTGGCCCGGCCCCAGGGTCTCAAACGTTTCGGGATTCACTACGCGCACGGCAGTCCCGGGAATCGGCCGGCCCACGCTTCCGGGCTCCACGCTGCCCATCTGACTTTGCATCCTACGCCCGGCGGTCTCCACCGATACCACCGGCGACGTTTCCGTGCAGCCGTAGCCCTGCGCGAGATCGAGATGGAATTTCTCCCAGAAGGCGTCCGCGAGCTCCGGCCGCATTTTCTCCGCGCCGGCAATGGGCACGCGCACGGAAGCCATGTCCTCCCGCTCGCACCGCCGGACGTATTCCCACAGAAAACTGGGCGCGCCGATCATCAGCGTGACGCGATACTTCCGGCAGAGTTCGCCAATCGTGCGCGCCTCCAGCGGGCTGGTGTGATACACCACGCCGAACCCGGCAACGGCAGGCAGCCATAATCCCACCGTATAGCCGAAGGAGTGGAAGAAAGGCAAAACCCCCAGGAGGCAATCGTTCCGGTCAACGTCAATGGCCTGCACCATACCTTCCACGTTGGAGACGATGTTGCGGTGGGTCAGCATTACGCCTTTGGGCGTCCCCGTGGACCCACTCGAGAAGACCACCGTGGCGAGGGAATCCAGCCTCACTTCCCGCGGAATCAAGGTTCGGCGCAGAAGCCCGGCGGGCGCCAGCCGAGCGATGGCCGCCCACATCAGCTTGTCAACTTTGGAAAAGGTCTGAGCCGCCTCTTCCATCAGGATCATGTCCGGCCGCCTGGGGATGTCGAATCGTTCCAGCAGTTTTTCCGAGGTGAAGATGGTTTTGATTCCGCAGCGCTCCATGGCCGCGTTCATGGCCTGGGGGGGCGCCGTGTAATTCAGGTTCACGGCCACCCGGCCGGCCAGGCAGATGCCGAGATTCACCACCGCCGTCGGCACGGAGGGCGGCAGGAGCACACCCACCATCTTTTCGCCGGGACAGCGTTTCACCACCAAGCGCCGGAAGAGCAGCGCGCCAATCAGCGCCTTCCCGAAGGTGAGCTCGCGCCCGGTTGAATCCGCCATGGCGAAGCGGCGCCAGTTGCGCCGCGCGGAATCCAGGAACGCCGCCGGCAACGGCAGTTGCACCGCGTCACGCCGGACCGCGGTTCCGGCGGCCTGAAAAGCCAAGGCTTGCCGCACCTGGAACGCGCCGGAATTTGCCGGGAGCGCCGCTCCGAAATGCACCGTGACGCGATAAGGAATGCGGCGCGGCCACTTGAAGATAAATCGTCCCTGCTCGAAACTGAAAATGTGTCCCCACTGGCGGTCAATGTGCACCGGAACCACCGGGACGCTGAGGCCGCGCGTGAGGGCCTCCAGGCTGGGCGCGAACCGCGGCAAGTCACCGGCGCGCATCAGCGCGCACTCCGCGAACAGGCAAACCAGCTCGCCCGAGCGCAGGCGGTCTTGCGCCACCTGGTACGCCCGCGCCTTTTCCCGGTCCGTGGCGGAGACCGGAATCGCTCCCATCCGCTCCGCCAGCCAGTGAACGGCGCGCGCCTCATAAAAACGCCGCGGCATCAGGAAGCAAATGGAGCGACGCACACCCGCGCCCAGCAAGAAGGGATCGATGAACGAGATGTGGTTGCACACCAGCAGCGCCGGGCCGCTCCTGACCAGGTTTTCCCCACCACGTACTTCAACTCGATAGAAGGTGTGGGCCAGCAACCAAAGGCAGAGGCGAACGATGAAACGCGAAAGGAGCATGGAGTTCTGAATAAACTTGGAAATTGAAGCGCCCGCCCGGAAGAGGGACCTCGTCAAATCAAGACCTGCGCGCGCCAGCCAGAGGCTCGCGCGGGGCGCGGCACAAGAGTATACCGCTTAACGACAGGAGGTTCCACAACTCGCGAAGTCATCGGGCGGAGCGCGGCCCGGGTTTCTCGTCGCGATGGGACGACCTTGGGGACGCGGTATTCACGCAACGCAAAACACCCTCTCCGTGTCCTCCGTGGCCAGAAAAGATTCAACACAGAGGTCACAGAGAGACTCTGTGGCCTCTGTGTTGAGTCTTTCGAGACACAGAGGACGCAGAGGAGTGGCGGGAAGAAGGGAGATTCGTCGCGGCAAATGATGGTTTACTCCGCCGCGGTGGCGAGCCTCTTGGCGGTTTCCTTCACCTGTTTCAAATCCAGTTTGCCGCTGCCGAGGAACGGCAACGCGGGCACCGCGAAAAAGTTTTCTTTGCGCGGCACCCACAGTTTGGGAAGCCCGGAATCGCGCGCGCGTTTCAGCAAATCGTCCACGCTCAATCCCAACTCCGTGTGGAGCACCACAAAGCGCTCGCCTTTTTGCTCGTCGGAGATCGCGGTCACCACCATGCGGGGCTCAAAGCAGCCGAGAGCGCGGTGCAGTGCTTCCTCCACCTGAACGTGCGACACCATCTCGCCGCCGATCTTTGAAAAGCGCGATAGCCGGTCGGTAATCTGGATAAACCCGTCTTCATCAAGCTGCGCCACGTCGCCGGTAATGTACCAGCCATCCTCCCACATGGCCTGGTGCGTCTTTTCCGGCTCGCCGAGGTAGCCCACCATGACGCTTGGCCCTTTCACCAACAGCATGCCCGGCTGGCCGGAGCCGAGCGTCGCAAAGGTTTCCGGATCCACAATGCGCACTGCCACGCCGGGAATCGGGTGTCCGACGGTGCCGCGCTTGGCGCCGACCTGCTTCTGGTTGCTGCCGGCGTAGCCCGAGGTCTCCACCGACACCACCGGCGAAAGCTCCGTGCACCCGTAGCCTTGCAGGAGATCGATATGGAATTTCTCGCGAAAGGCGTCGGCGAGTTCAGGCTTCATCTTCTCCGCGCCCACAATCGCCACGCGCAAGGAGGCGAAATCCTCCGCCTCGCAGCGCCGCACGTATTCCCACACAAAGGTGGGCGTGGAAATCATGATGGTGACGTGAAACTTCCGGCAGAGATCGCCGATTTTGCGCGTCTCCAGCGGGTTGGAATGGTAGGCGACGCCGAATCCGGAAACGGCCGGCAGCCACAGTCCAATGGTGAAACCGAAGGAATGGAAGAAAGGCAGAATCCCCAGCAGGCAATCGCTGCGGCTCACGTTGATCGTCTGCTGCACGCCCTCCAGGTTGGAAACGATGTTGCGGTGGCTCAGCATCACGCCTTTGGGTGTTCCGGTGCTGCCGCTGGAGAAAATCACCGTGGCGAGCGAATCGAGATTCACGTCGCGCGGAATGAGCCAGCGCCGCAGCAGGGGGGTGGGAACAAGGCGGGCGATCGCGGCCCAAACCAGCTTGTCGCGCCGCGTGAAGCTTTTCCCCACATCTTCAATCATCACCATGCCCGGCTGCTTCTCGATGCCCATACGGCTCAGCAGTTTTTCCGTGGTGAAGATCGTCTTGAACCCGCCGCGCTCCACCGCCACTTCCATCGCCTGCTTTGACGAGGTGTAATTCAAATTCACCGGCACACGGCCCGCCAGGCTGATGCCGAAATTCAACAGCGCGGCCGGCACGCAGGGCGGCACCAGCACGCCGATCATCTTCGCGTCCGGACATTGCTTCACCACATAGCGCCGGAACAGCAGCGCGCCAATCAAGGCCTGCCCAAAGTTCACCTGGCGGCCGGTGGAATCCGCCATGGCGAACCGCCGCCAGTTGCGGCGCGCGTTATCCAGGAACAACTCCGGCAGTGGCCGCTGGGCCTCTCCGCGGCGCGCAAAGGCCTCCGCGCTCAGCGCCATCACCGCTTGCCGCACCTGGAAAGTATCCGCATCGCCGGGGAGCGGCGCGCCGAAACTCACCGTGACGCGATAAGGGATGCGGCGCGGCCATTTGAAGAAAAAGCGTCCGCGCTCGAAACTGAAAATACTGCCCCACACGCGGTCAAGGTGAACGGGAATAATGGGAACCGTCAGGCCGCGCGTAATGCGCTCAAAGCCGCGCCGGAAACGCAGCAGGTTTCCCGTGCGCGTAATGGAGCCTTCCGCGAAGATGCAAACCAGGTCGCCTTCGCGCAAGCGGTCCTGCGCTGTGTGCAGCGATTGCACCATTTCCCGCGGCTTGTCGGCTTCTGAAATCGGGATGGCGCCCATCAGTTTTGCCAGCCAGTGGATTCCCCTCGTCTGGTAAAAGTGCCGGTACATCAGGAAGCGAATGAAGCGCGGCGTGCAGGCGCCAATCAGGAACGGATCGGCGAAGGAGATGTGGTTGCACACCAGCAGCGCCGGCCCGCGCCGGGGCAGGTTATCCGCGCCGCGCACTTCAATCCGATAGAACGTGTGGGTGAGGAGGAAGAAGCACAGGCGGATGGTAAAATCGGGCAGGACGGTCAAGATATGCCACGTGACGCCAAATGAAGTCACCGCCATGACCAAAAGGACTTGGTTCGGGTGCATTCGGCAGGGGCCGGAAAGGAACCAGAAAATGCCCGCGCCCAGAAACACCCCGGTGAACGTCAAGACGTTCGAGGTGGCGATGACCCGCCCCTTGGAGTGCTCGCCCGCGTTCGCCTGCAAGTAGGATTGCAGCGGAATGATAAAGATTCCGCCCGAAAAACCCAGCAGGAAATGCCCGATGAAAACCTGGGCAACGGAGTGATGGGCAAGAAAGAGAAACACACCGCAGACGCCGAGGCCCACCGAACCGATAGGAACCAAGCCCAGTTCCACCCGGTCGGCGGAAAGTTTGCCCGCCACAAACGCGCCCAACCCTATGCCAATCGACACCGAAGCGGTAAGGTAACTGATCCCGGTGTTGCTCAAATGCAAGAGATCGCGGCCGTAACCGATAACATTCTGCAAATAGACCGCGCCCAAAAGCCAGAAATAGGCGATGGCGAGAACCGTTCGGAAAAGCGCGCGGGAGGCGCGAATCTCCGCGAAGTCGTGCCGGAACTCTCGGAAGGCGTTCCAGCGGAATTTTTCTCCCGCCGCGACGGCCGGGAAGCGGCTGATGCCGGTAGCCACCACGAGCCCCAACATCGCCGTGCCCACCAGCATGGCCACGGGGATATAAGGTTGGGAAGGATAAGCGTCGAGCAGCAGCCCCGCGGCCACGGGCCCCGCCACGATCATGGTGTATACGGTAAGCTGCATCAGCCCGTTGGCCCTCGGCAACTCCTCGTCGGGAAACATCTGCGGCAGAATTCCTTCTTTCGCCGGATCGAGGAAGCACGCGTGAATCCCCAGCAGGAACAGCACCGCTACCATCGCCTTGATCTGTCCGGCGAACATGGCAAAGGTGGCGAGGAGGAGGAGCGTGGCCTCAACCATCTTCATGAAAATGATCACGCTGCGTTTGGAGAAGCGGTCGGCCACTTGGCCCGCATAGGAGGAGAACACGATGTACGGCAGCACATAGAGCGCGGTGCCCAGGGGAATATAGAGGTTGCGAGTGGCCAGGGAAGAGATGCTCGCGGTGACGAACAGCATTAGGAGTTGTTTGTAGGTGTTATCATCAAACACCGCCAGCGCCTGCGCCGCCAGCAGGAAAACAAATCCCCGGTTTTTCAGAACCTCCGAGTACCCCCGCGAATTCGCCATATCCTTCTCCTCGTGCCAGTTTTCATGCCAGTCGACGCCCGAGGCTTGACTTACATCTATCGGGTTGCGCCAAGTACGAAAAACACGGGAAGGCCAAGCGGTGTAAATATTTGCCCGCGCCCATTCTAGAGCAATTGGCGAGGCGACAAAAGCCCGTTTCTCCGCCGGTAGTGGGTCAATTTGATGTAGAGGCGGCTTTACGCCGCCATTCGGCGAGGTAAACTCGCCGCTACTATACCCAATTGACCCTCTATCTCTCGCCCGGCTCAAATCAGCCTTCCCAGGGAGCGCGCCAAAATCACAAAGGCTTGCAGCCAGTTCTTAGGAGCCCAGAGCAATGCCGCCGCGCAGAAGGCCACCGGGCTCACGATCACCACCCCCAGGATGATTTCGGTATCCATGTTTTCCACCCTCGCGCCGAGAGTAAGCGAGAGCGGAGGGCCGCCGCGATAGGGGGCGTTACAGTTTGTGAAGTGTCACACGGGGGAGAGGTGTCAGGTGTCAGGTGTCAGGTGTCGGGTGTCAGGTGTTGGGGGTCAGGTGCCAGGTGTCAGGCGCCAGGTGAATTCGCATAGCCCCAGAGGGGCGAGCTATCACAGCCCAGGCCAACGGCCTGGGTCAAAGGAAGGGACATGAACACAAGCCCTGAAAGGGCGCAATACCCATTGGGGACGCACGTGGCTGATCGGCGAGGCTGGGCCGGTTGTCCTTAGAGCGCCCTTTCAGGGCTTGAGAACCAAGAAAACGGGCGGCCTTCCGACCCAGGCCGTTGGCCTGGGCTGTGATAGATCGCCCCTTTGGGGCTCACCAGAAATAGTCGGGTCCCATGTGGTAAGGGTCGGTGAAACAAATGGCCCGCGGACTGGAAGTGGTCGAGCATGCGGGAGTACGCGGGGGTTAGCGGTGAAGACCAAGAACGGTTCTGCGGACTGCCCATCGACCGCGTTCCGCTTCCCTTCGATATGCATTCGCGCATTTAAAGCCGAAAAGCCGCGGACCTTGAACCGCAGGTCCGGGCTACTTGCTTACCACCTGCTGACTTGAAAATCGGAGCTATTACGAGGATAGTTGGATTAGAGGCGGCATGGTTTCAAGGTGAAGCAAAGAATTTACGATGATTACATTGTGGATGAAGTGCGACGTCTTCGCGAGGAACAAGCCGCCAAGCACGGCTTTGATGTGAAAGCGATCCTTGCCGCCGCAAAAGAGCGGCAACGCCGATCGGGACGAAAAGTTGTTTCGCTCGTCCAGAAGAAAACGCAGAGTGCCGCGCTGCCGCATGCATCTGCATGACCCCCCGCTTACGGATCGGTTGGCGTCCCCGCCCCACGGCCTGCGTCTGAGTTCTTCCCGAATTCGGTTTAGATGTTTATTTGCGGGACGGGCGATGAAGAACCGCACAGGAATCCGTCGGCTGACGGGTACCTGTGCGCTACCCGCTTCATAAACCCTCCGCAAAGGCGCCGTCCTAACAATGGCGGAGCTTCATCTTGATGGACACCCGAGGACCACCAGTTTGGTTGCAGGCGGTAACAGGGACTTCGACCCTTACGAGAGAGGATTCCATGCCCCGCGCGTGGAGGCGCAAGCGGAACTCGCGAGTTGAGCCGGATTCAGCGGTGCGTGACTAGCAAGCCTTCGGGTTGAGCCCAGCATTCGCCGTGGTACGAAGCCGGGGCCATTTGGGGGTGCCTATTTTGGACAGCCCTAACGGAGGGTGGTCACTAGATTTCGGCTCGCACAGCCCGTCTATGGTCCTCTCCCTCAAGAGTGTTTCCTTCATTCCGCTTCCACGTGGTCGCCGGCAGAAATCTGGCGGTAGCTGGAAACAACCATCGCCGTACATGAATTCGATTGCACGGAAAGGACCACCGCCTCTCCGATGGTCTCCGGAGGCACGGGTTGGATGGTCAGCCATCCGGTGGGGTGAGGAGGAAGAGCTTTGTAGATACGGAATCGCTGACCCGGCTTGACTCCCTGGGTTTTGCCTAGGTTCAAATAGACCACCATTTCGGCGCCTAGAAAGCCATAATTGTCGTGGCTGGCAGTAATCCTTCCCTTTAGTTTGCTGCTATCCAAAGGCGCAAAAGGGTCTAAGGGCTTGGAGACCGTGTACTCCGGAATGGCGCTGGGCTGGAAGGGCACCAAGATATCACCCTGGGAAATGGACGCGCAGGAAAAGGTAACCTCGGCCAGAATTAGTGTCATTCCCGCGTGAGTAATCATGACATTGCCGGAAGAAGACTCGACTTGCCCCACCACCCGTCCCGAATTTTGGGGGATCACCCTGACTCTTCCGACGTTTTCATAGGGTATGCCCGACTTCCGGATGTCGCTGCGTTGGCCGGTGTAATGCACTGTGCGGAACAGTTCATTCGCGGGGCGGACCACGTTGTACTCCGCGCCCACCGCAGTGCTTGTACCTTTTTGCTGAGCGACGAAAATCGTATCGCCCTCCACAAACTCCCGCACGACGGAGCGCTCGCTGTTATCCCCTCCACCTGTGACCACCAAATCACGGGGCAAGGCCGTTTTCGCAATAAAGCCTGAGCAATCGGCTTGTGAGTGAACAGCGGCAGGCACAGACGATGAGGCGGAACTACTTGCCGGAGTTTGGGCGCTGGCCACCGACGCCGCCAGAAATACTGAAGCCAGGATGAAGGGCATTCGCTGCACAGGTCTCCTCCTCTAAGGCTGACACCTGGCGTCTGTGGCGTCACCCCCCAGTGACACCCCTAACTGTGAGCGATCCCTCTAGTCAGTGAGTGTAAGGAAAAAGGTCCCGCCTGTCAAGCGAGGCAGTAAGGAGAGGTCCCAGCAAAGTGCGAAGATCCTATTCCCGTAAGAAAAGGCTGGAAAACTGGAGCGTCACCAAGAAAAGCCACTCGAAACGCCTTGGGGAACTAAGGACAGGAAGCGGTGGGAGAGACCGGGCTCGCTGGGGAGGGTGTAGGGATGCAAGTCGCCGCGGATTGCCCTTTATTCAACTCCAGTCCTGCCGCTATCGCCGCAGCCGCGCCGACGCCACCCGCCGCGATAATGGCAGTCATCGCACCACGCTTTTTAATCTTGGGGCCGGTCACCATCGTCTGTCCGTGCGGCAAATTCTGTACGGCGCCTTGCTCATCCACTTCCAGCGTCCCCTCCTTGGCAGTGATGACGATGGAGCCCTCCACCATGGCGACTTCACCGACAGCCTTAGGGCCTGGCGCCGCAGTGATGGAAACCTCGCCCGCCTTCACGCGCAAGGGGGTTCCCTCAGTGGGGTAATATGCAGTAACGTTGCCCGGATTCAGCGTAACAGTAATTCCGTTTGTGTCCCTCAGAAAGGTGGCGGTCGTGTCGCGGCCAAGGATCAGGCGGCCGTTGTTGCCAACGACGATCACGGCAACGCCATCTGTAACTTGGAGACTGTCCCCGCTGAAGATTGTGGTGTAGGGCAGAAGTGCCTGGCCACCGACGCTGGCGTTCTTGCTGCCCGTCACTGAGCCGACGAGGGAGGATTGGGCGAGCGCGAGTGGGGCTCGGGACGCGCCCAGGAGGAGGAGTACTAAGCAAGCCAGGCGGGATGCGCCGTTCCTTAACGACACCAAACTACATGCGACCTTGCGATCCAGAGGCATACCTCACTCCTCACCTGAGGTCGCAGGTTTGATGACGCTATCCCCTGTCCAGAGATAATAACATGAATTTCCATTATGAGTAGCCGGGATACGCGGCGGGAGCCGCAGTTGGTGGCTCGCTGGCTTTTCCTTTGCCATCGACGGTGTAGACCACCACCCGGTCCCATGGGGTCGGTCCGGGTGGGGAGCGGGCGGCACGGTTGCGAGGCCCAAATTCGCTCTCTCACTCCAAGCGACACCATGCTGCCAAGTCGCGGAAGCGGGAAGAGACCTCACAATCCGGCGTGGCAACGGCCCCACATGCCGGTTATGGTCAAAATACAGTTCCACCCTTATTTCTTCATTCAAGTTGAAGGGCTTGCTGCTCACAAAACAGACGCCCCGGTTGGAAACGTTCCGTGTAATTGCGAATTCCTCCAGGCCCGCCTTATTTTGAACTTTGGCGCGCATGCCGATGGCAATGCGCTGCGACACGCGCAGGCTGGGAGCCGGCGCCTCAGCCTGCGGAGCGGGGCTGCCAACTTCCCCTGGGCCGTCCGGCGACCCCGCCGTTTCGCCGCCAAAATAATCAAAGTAGGTTTTCCCCACGTCCCGACTCCTGAGCTGGCTGCCTCCCACCGGCTGGCCTTCCAACCCATCCTGACAAGCGGCAGGCCTGAGCGCCTGCGAAGACTGCCGAAATCTGCGAGCCCTTTCCGGCAGGAAGGACTTCTCCTCAGGATGGGTCACCCGCAGGAGCGACGAACACTGAGCAGAAGCACTCTGAGCCTACCAAGCGCTCAACGACGGCGCAATGGTACATAGGTAATAGGCTAAAACAAAAATCAAGATACCTCCTTCGATGGTTTAAGAAGCGTTGAGGATTGGGCGTTGGAGGGCTACAGGCTTGCCCAGACCGTCGCCTACTGGCATCTCGGCAACCGCAATCCCGCTATGATTACTTCCGCGGCTGAGCGGCAGGCAGACCCTGTTATCGAGCTTCAGTTGGAGAAGGCTGGTGTAAGGTTGGCTTGGCTCCTAAATCGCCGGGATCTTCTGTCAACTTCATATTACACCCCTGCTCGCAGCATCGTTATTGAATGAATGCGCTTGGCTAAGGCTAAGGTATCTCGGGTAGCACGCTCGGGGCTCGTTCTCACTCGCACTCCCTCGCTCCATCCCGTTAGCAGGGAATCTATCAGCTACGGGGGGTGCAGCGCCATACGCGGCGGGCAGACGTTTTTTTCACGTAGCCTCACTTTTTCTCTTGACAAAGCCTAGGCGAGTAAGTATACTGGATTGGGTAGACAGTGCTCTTGGACGAAAGGGCTCTGCGCATGCCGAGTTGGGAAGAATCCGATTTCCGCCCGCCGTGGCGGCTAACCCCCTCAAAAACAAAGAGTTGCGCTGGCCATGGGCCACTGATCCACAAAAAAAGATGTTATAAAAATACGTTCAAAGCCGGAATGTGTATGAAAACAAAGGAAATTGTGACAAAATGGCCGAGAAAAAATCGGACATTTAAGGCTAACTTTCGGACATTTACGTCGAAGTGACATGGATTTTGCACAAAACTGCAGGTTTTTGGCCCAATTTGCACTAAGTCACCTCTCCTATGAGGCTGTAAAAGGTCACGTTGACGCGGCAATGCAAGGTGCGCTGCCCATTTTCTCCGCCCGCGCACGGGCTGATCGCATGTATGCGAAGAGTATGGAGTAACAATGTCGGGGCGGAACGCGGCACGCACTGCTGTCCCGATTGAAGTAGAATGTCGCCATGCTTTACCCGAAGATTCTCTACCGCCGCTGGGCAATAACCTTGCTAATAGCCTTTGCATTGGCGTTAATCATTTTCGCCGCCAAATCCTTTACCCTGGTTCACGGTGCAACCGCTCAGCGAATGGCACCGATCATTGCGGCATACTCGGCAGCGTTTGGGGCGTCAGATTTAGATTATGATACTGCCTGGAACAAAGCTGACGACCTCCTTGATAACTTGTCGCATGACCAGAGCAGGGTGTCTGACGATGCATCCGCCGCTTTGCTTTGCTATTACCTCGGAGAACACACAGCGGAGGAAATGCTTGAAAATGTCGCCGCACGCGGCCCGCGGGAACTTCCTTACATCGAGAAATATAGGAGGCGCCGTCCTGTGCTGCTGCGGGTCGACTTGGATTTTATGTTACAGGACTCAGGCACCTGCCATCGCCTCCTCGATGAAGCCGCCAAGGGAATCAAAGAGACTAAGAAGTAAGTTTACGATCATGGACATTCGCATCAGCAAAGAGAGTGAAATCCCTCTCCGCCAGCAATTGGCGGAGCAGATCATTTTTCACATTGCCACGGGCAAGCTCAAGCCCGGCCAGGCGCTGCCCAGCGTGCGCGAGCTGGCGCGCCGCCTGAAGATTCATCACAACACGGTGAGCGAGGCTTACCAGGATCTGGTCCGGCGCATGTGGCTGGTGGGGCGGCGAGGCAGCCGGGTCACGGTTCGAGCCCTGGAGGAAGGAGCACAGGCCCGCGGGGCGAGCGGGCTCGACGACTTCATCAACACGCTGATTCGGTTGGCGCGCGAGCAGGGCTATTCGCTCCAGTCCCTGCGCGAACGAGTGCGCGAGCGCTTGCTGGGTCAGCCCCCCGATCACATTCTGGTGGTGGAAGCCGATGCGGGCTTGCGGCGCCTGCTTCAGGACGAAATCCGCGCGGCGATCAACTGGCCGGTGGAGGTCTGCTCGCGGCTGGAATTGGCGGCGAACCCGGGCCTGGGCATCGGCGCGCTGGCGGTGGCCGCGCACTACGCCATCCCCGACGTCAATCCCCTGCTCCCCAAGGACCGTCCCGCGATTCCTTTGGCCTTCGGCGCGGCGGACGAGCAAGTGGTACTGATCCGCCGGCGGCGCGAGCCCTCCGTGGTGGCGGTGGTTTCCGTGAGCGAGGCATTTCTGCAAACCGCGCGCAGCGTGTTCGCGACAGCCGCCGGGGGCCGCCACGTGCTGCAAGAGTTCCTGCTTCCCCTCCCCGGCCCCAAAGCGCTGGCAGCCGCCGACGTGGTGTTTGCGGATTCCATCGCCGTGCGCGAGATCAAGCATCGCGGCGTCGTTCCCTATCGGCTCATCGCCCCAGCTTCCCTGAGCTACCTTGCCAGCGCCCTGCGCGCGCCGTAAATTCCCCGAGTGGCGCGGAATCCGGATTGGGCCCGGCGAATTAGCATGCGCCAACGGCGAGCCGGCTTGACAATATGTACAGGAACCCTGTACGCTGATGATGGGAGGCGAAGGCGATGCCTGTGGAGACTACTTACACGAGCTTGCGGCAACGGCTGGCTTCGGTTCTGGACCAAGTCGCCAACGATCAGGAAGTGGTGATTGTGCGGCGCCGGGGCGCCAAAGACGTGGCCTTGATTCCGGCGGAGGAGCTGGCCAGCCTGATGGAAACAGCCCATCTACTGCGATCCCCGAAGAATGCCGAAAGGCTGCTGGCAGCGCTCCGTCGGGCCACGGGGCGCAAAGGCAAGCCGGAATCCGTCGACAAGCTGCGGCGGGAGGTGGGTCTTGGCGCGTCGCACTGAGCGCGAGGCCGTCTTCCACCCGGAGTTTCGTGACGATCTGAAAGATTGGGTGGAGAGCGACCGGAAGGTGGCCCTGCGGGTTCTGGACCTGGTGGAAGCGATAATGAGGGATCCGTTCACCGGCATCGGTAAGCCAGAACCGTTGAAGTTCGTGCTCTCAGGCTGCTGGTCGAGGCGGATCACCCAGGAGCACCGGCTCGTGTACAAGGTCAGCGAGGATCGAATCGATTTCCTCCAGGCCCGCTATCATTACTGAATTGCGGGCCTAGCCAGAAACCTCGGTCAGGCTGTAAAGCTATTCGGCGTTTGGCGTTGATTGGGCAGTATCGGGCATTGGTTGGCTATCCACAATGAGAACCCCGGAGTGAGGTCACTATGAGAAGCGTCGCAATCTGCATAGGACTGCTGTTGGCATGGCCCGGAGCCGCGGCGGCGCAGCAACATGCCCCAGTGGAAAAGGCCGCGAAGCAGACTTCCGCAGAGCAGTTGCAGCAAGCCCTCGGCAAAGATACCAAGATTCTGGTGATCGACGTGCGCAGCCCCCAGGAATTCGCCGCCGGACACATCCCCGGCGCGGTGAATATTCCCCTCGACGAGCTGGCCAGGAAACTGGACGAGATGAAGGTTCCAAAGGACACGACGCTGGTCACTATGTGCGAGCACGGGGGCCGCAGCTCGCGCGCCGCGTTGGAACTCCAGAAGCTGGGATACCCTACCGCTTCTTTCTGCACCCTCGAGTCCTGGAAAAAATGCGGCTACAAGATTGAAACGGGCGACGCTAAACCGCACGCCGCGGCCAAGGTCTACAAGTTCATTTGCCAACATTACTGCAATGGTGACAAGGAGACCACGGACCTGGACCAAGTTTGCGAGTGCGCTTGCGCCCGCCCCTATCGCGAATGCATGAAAACCGAATGACGACTGGAAAGGAACTCGCCATCATCGGTGGAGTAGATCATTTTTCTTTAGGCCCGTCCCGTGGAAACAAGATTTGATGGTCCGCACCGTGCAGTGGTTTAGGCTCCACCGATAATCCACAATGGTAACCCGGTCCAATGCGTTAAATAATGTAAATTGTTTTCAACGGGATACAACCATAGGTAACTTTTGCGGGATTTTATGCGTCAAACAGAGAACGTGGCCCTTTGCACAAAGCGTGAAAGCGTATCAGAAGGGTAATGCTGTCGGTACCGAAATCTACGCGTGGAGCTTACTGAGCTGATGATGAACCGAAACCCTTGGCAGCGCGGCTGCGTTTTGAACACTCTGTTAATCTGCACACTGGGGCTAACTCATCAGCTTCTTGCGCAACAGGCGGGGCAGCCCCCCCCTCCGGCTAACCCGCAAACGCAACCGGCTACGCCCCAAACCAAACCCGCGGATGATCCCGTGGCCGTCCAAGGCCAACCGGCTCCAGGCCCCCAAGCTCCAGAAAATGACCGAATCTTCTGGACGCTTCCCAACTACATGACCGTGGAAAAGTCCTCCACGCTCCCTCCGCTTACGTCCAAGCAAAAATTCAAGTTGGTGGCTCTGGGGACTTTCGACCCTATTGAAATTGCCTTCATCGGCGCAGAAGCTTCCGTCTATCAAGCCGCCAACACGAACCCCACATTTGGGCAGGGATTCAAGGGCTATGCCAAACGCTACGGATTAGCATTTACCGACAATGCCATTGAGAACTTTATGACGAGCGCCGTATTCGCTTCTGCGTTCCGACAAGATCCGCGATACTACCAAATCGGAAAAGGAAGGTTCCTCCACCGGGCCGCGTTCGCCGCCGTGCGGGTTTTCGTCACTCGCGGGGATTCTGGAAAGACTCAGTTCAACTTCTCCGAACTCCTCGGTGCTGGCGTGGCCGCAGGCATATCCAATGCCTATCATCCCGGGCCCCAGACTGTGGGTACCGCCATGGATACTTGGGCGACGCAAATGGGTTGGGATGCCGTCGGGTACGAGATGAAAGAGTTTTGGCCGGACATTCGTCGCTTTCTTCATCCCGGCAAGCACAACAATATGTAAATCCTCTGGAGCAGGCAGCAGGAAATGAACGGCGAGAGTCCGGCAGGACAGGGATTCTCATTCACCAAGACTGTCGCAGATTGATGGGCCTCCGCACCTTCCAATTTTGAGCACGCCTTTAAGTATCATGCTTAGACTGGTATCGCAACACCGAGGCAGTACGGCGTTGCCTGCGTAGGCGGGCAGCCCGACGCCCGGAGGTTTGCCCTCCAGGCCCGATTGTGGCTCGTGGGGAAGCCCCAGCACGCCCCGGCGCGCTGGGGGTACCCCCCGAATCCGCTCTCACTGACTGGCCAGAATCTCCTGTTGATAGGTAAGGGCGTTCACGTCCGTAAAGCGGGGAGTGGATGGCGGCAGCAATGAAAGAGTTTGAAAATCTGTATCGAAATTAAAAGCCCGCGTAGGTGCGCCGTAAACCACGTCGTACTTGTAAACCCCCGTCGCCTGGACAGATGTGTAAAAGCTGGCCATGGACCCGCGATAATTTAGAGTCTGCCCGCTCCAGTTCTCGAGCATGCGAAGAAAGTTGTGAGTTCCGCCATCGGTTCCAAAATCCGCGCGCGGAGCCGGGCTGTAAGTGGGAAGTGGAAATGAATTGTTCTTCCCGCTCATGTCCGCAAATCTGTACCAGCTTGTGGTAGCAGGTTTGTTGCCCGGGGTTATCGGGTTTAGGAAGCTGATGTTGTCTCCACTGCCTATCTGAACGCCGCCTGCGGAATAATAACTTGGACCTGAGGCAGGTGTGGGAATTGATGGCAAGGGTAAGTTCTGAACGCCGGGGATCCAGTTATTAGAGAGCATGGTCACAGCGTCGCCAATCACCGCTGCGGACACGTGACACTGGGTCGCCGTATCGGTAAAACCGCCCGTTCCATTAGCATTAGCATTGTAATCGCCTAGGATATAGACGGGGTTCTCAGCGGCAACCGTGAATCCGCCTGTGGTAGCGGTGCAATTCGCACGCGCGAGGGGCGGCAAATTGCCCGCTTGCCCATTCACCAAGCGGAGGCCGCGCCGGAAAAAGAGCTTGCTGTTTACCTCTGCCTCGGTGGGGAGGACGCGCATGAACGGCGTGGCTAAAGCAATGAAGGCTGCGGGTGTGACCGTCGAGGTCGTCGAGGTCCACGGGTTGGTGTAAGTGAACGTGGCGGAACTACTCCCGGGGGTGTAAAGCGGGTGGGGCGTGCCGCCATAGGTTTCAAGGGAACTGTCGCAGTCCACATCCTCCCCCCCCACTCCGCCCCCCTTCCAACCACATCCTCCCCCACCGCCAGTGTCCAGAGTGTTGTTGGGCTGCCCGTTTGCATTCCCCGGGTTGATAGTGTCCTCATACCCGTATTCACCGGTTTCGTTCCCCGCAGGCGGGCAGGTCGGAGGATAAGGCCACGGGGCGGTCGTCCCGGTCGACGTGATGTAAGTGGGGGTTGGGGGGGTGGGGGAACATAGGGCCGGGTTAGACTTATTGCTCCGCCGGTCAGAAAAATAAACGGTATAGCCCGCCGTTGTTGTGTTGTTCGGCACTAGTGTTCCGGAGGTTCCGATCTTCCCGGCAAACCACTGCTGAAGCTCGTATACGTTCAGTTCAACAGTGTTCATGACTCCGTTCAGCGCCACCGAGCTTGTAATGGTGTTAGTGTCCCGCAGTTCCCCTTCCCGTGAGTCGTACATATTGATAGGAATGAAATTCTGAGGGTAAGTGGCTGCCTGCACCGAGTTCAGTTGCGCTCCTGGAGGTAAACCCGCATTGATTGTCACCGTCCCCGTGTCAATATAACTCACCGTCGCGCCCACATTCACAGTACAGGGAACGGTTGTGGCATTAGGATTGGAAGTGGGACCAGTTCCGCAGTTAGTGCTTGCCGGTGCAATATACCCATCACCTGTGGCGACCGGGGTGGTCGCTCCACTAAATACCGCGTTTCCCGCAGTGGCACTGGCTGCTGTGGTGCGGTTATCAATGCTTATTGTGCGGTAGACCCTGTAGCCGGTGGCCCCCGGGTAGGCTGTCCAACTGACCGTAATTTGATTATGGGAACTGCCGGTGGTTTTTGTTGTCTGCACCGGCGAGCCCGTGGTTTCACCCCAAGGGCCCAGGGCGGTGACCACGTAATAGTAGACGTCGCCGTTAGTTAATGACCCGGCGGAGGTGGATTCGCTATAAGTCGGCGCTGCCATCCCCGGACTGGCCGCTTCTAAGTACAAGATGGATGTGTTCGTGGGAGGTGTACCCACCACGAGCGGTGCCGTTGCTGCGCCGGTGTCAGAATAAGAAACGACCCCGGTCCCCACCCCACTATAAGTGCATTGAACGGCAACGGTACCGGGGGGCGGGCCGCAGGTAACTCCTGTTGGTACAATATACCCGGTCTCTCCCCCGGGACTCGTTCCGCGGTAAACCCTGTAGCCGCTCGCGCCCGCCATGGGGTTCCAATACAACGTTACGGTTTTATCTGAGGCCGAGTTATAGGGGCCGTACTCTACGCCCAGGGTCTCACCCCAAGGCCCCAGGGCGGTGACGACGTAGTAGTAGTTGGTGCTTGCACTTAATGACCCGCCGCTGGCTAAGGCCGGCTGCGCTGTCATCGTCAATACGGAGCGCGAGATTCCTAGCCCCAGAATTTCCTGGGTCACATCGTGCCAGTTATATGACGAGTCTTGATATTCGATCTTGATATAACCACCCAGCAAAGTCGAGTTCGCCGGATCCAGGTAGTTGGTATTGACCAGGTAGCCAGGCGACTCGGCGAGAGGCGTAGTTAAGGTAGTTAAGGGGGTTGCAGCCGTAGTCGGCAGGGGGGGAAGGTAGTAGGCGCTGCTGCTGTTGGTACGCTGAATCGTGGTAGTGTCCCCGCTTGCAGGTCCGACGCCCGTGCTTCCAGCTTCGGCCAGCGGGTAGGGATTTACCGTGCTATCAATGCCGGGTAAGCCGGTGATGTTGGCTTGGGTGTCTGACATCAGAATGCGCAGGGATGTGGCGTTTCCGTAATAGAGGCGCCCAGCCGCGAGGGTCGGATTATCGGCAGGGCCGGGAGGAAGGGGGGGGCGCTGAACCATGGCGATGGGCGTGGTGCCGGCAAACGCCAAGGCCAAATTCAACTGCTTGGCGCCCGTCGTCCCGCTGCGGATGTTTCCTGCAAAGGTGTTAATGGAAAGGTTTTGCCAGTTCGCCTCCGCCGCGCTTCCCGGACCGCCTGTCACACTGCCATTGGTCAGCGCCGCGCAGCTTGCGCCAGGACAGCTCCCTGCGGCGCCGGTCGTCACATCAATCGTGCCGGTATCGTTGTTGTTCGCTACAGCATTGCCGTTGGCGAGTTGGGCCATGATGATGTTCTTATAGGCTGTGACCTTATCATTAAGAGTCAGTGTATTGCCCGCGGCTTCGGCGAGAAACAGGTTTCCGTTGGTGGCAACACGGCCACCGAAACCAAAGTTCACACCGGCGAAAAATGACAGATCGCCCTGCGAGAAAATCCCAAACTCGAACACGGGCACTGAAACTTCCTGCACCACCCTGGTCACCTTGACTTCCGTATTGTTTGGGCCATCGGCAATCACCATGAGTGACAAGGGAGTGATGAGGCCCTCCAGGCCGGCGAGGGCACCGTTCCCTCCGATAATTCCGGCGGTTCCTCCCAGCGTAGCGCCCACACTGGAACAGGGGAACACCATCACCGTCGGGGCGCCGGGCGCCGTACAGCCGATGTTGTAGCCGCAGGCTGGTGCGGACCCCGGGCATGCCGTGCCATAAGTGACCCCGGGGACGACTGGCTGATAGGAGGAGGCTGTTAGGCCCGAGACCTCGGCCGGCGTGGGAGATCCGTGATAGACGAAATAGGAAGCTACGTCCGAGCTCATTTTCTCCTGCGCGCCAATGGCGCCGTAATAGGCCACCGCATTGTCGCGGTCGCTCGAAGCCACCTTCTGTTCCCCAGTGGTCTCAAAATAGAATCCCAGCATCATGACCGTGAGGATCAGAATAACCAGTAAGACCGCGATCAGAGCCACCCCGGATTCCTTGCCTCTACGCTGATTCATATCTTTCGCCTTTCTGGAGGGGCCGGTTCGGCCCGCCTTCCTGATGCGCCTCTCCCCAAGGACGCATCGGTCTCCTCCCACGACTTCACGGGAATTGGTTGGAATAGGCCAGATTCTGAATCGCCACCGAGGTGGCAATCGAATTCGCGAAATACCGTCCGGACTTCCGGTTCGGATGGTCCGCCTTAGCAACCACCCACAGATTCACTTTGCGGATAGTGTTCAGAGTGGCAGGGCTCCGCGTCGGGTCCGTCGGCGTCGCCGGCGGATCAAGGCTGTAAGAAAATTGCAAGACGTTAATCCCCAGGGCCACGGGCTGGGCAGTGGCCGTGCCAAGCTGCCTCATGAGCCTTTGTTGCGGGGTCGAGGTGTCCAAATAATAAGTGACCATGTTAACCGGGTAGGCATAGGTGGAAGTCGTGGGGGGAGTGCCGGCGGCATTGAGCTGGACTACTGTTCCGGTGACGGGGGAGGCGAGGAATTGGTTGAGGCCAAGGACGTCATTCGGGTCCCCGTTTTTAAAGGTCATTGTATAGGAGACAGGAGGTCCCGCGTTGGTGGTGGGGGTTGCCGTTACCGTGAGGAGGCAGGTCCCGGTGGCGGTTTGTAACATGATGAGTTGGCCGGGTAAAACCTGCGAGGCCCCTGCGGCAACAATATTCGTGGGGGTGGTCACCGTGGCGACGCCGCCGGCGCCGGTGGTGACGGTGAGGCCGGTTAAAGCAGTCCCGGTCAGTGAGGCAGTGGTCAGTGCGGAGAGGGGGTTAACGGATATCATCGTGATCTGGTCGGTGGGGACGGCAGACTCTACTACCGGAGTAGTTTGGAGCACGCTCCACGTGAGATTGGCGGTACCGCTTGTCGTCGAGGGCCCCATACCCGGTCCAGGAGTGATGATGCCCATGTAACCACCATTGGCGGGAAAAGTGCACGGCGTGGGCGAGCACGACGGTCCGAGCCCCGGCATCTTGATGGCGGTCGTGCCGGTCCCGCTGGGGATTAGGATGCCCGCCTGGGGAACTTGCCATCCGCTCGTGGAAAGATCGCGCGATATAACGTTGACAGCGGCGCGAAGGTTTTCGTTCACATCCGCCATGGTGCCGGCGAGGTCGGTGGTGTTATAGAGTTGATCGAGGAAGGTGAACGCCAGCGCCAGCAAGATAAGAGTCAGGGCCATGGCCACGATCACCTCGACCAAGGTAAAACCTCGCGGACAGCGAAATCCGGCCGATTTGGGAAAGGACTCAGACATAGGGTGACATATAGGAGACCAGAGTAACCGAACGGGTGAGGCCGTTCGGGGTTGTGTACGTAATCGTAACGGTAATCTTACTGAGGATACTGCTCTCCTGCGTGATTTGAACGAGTCGTGTATACCCCACGAGGGGAGTGACGACGTCCTGCGCTGTCCCCAGAGTATTATTCGCGCCCGGCAAATCGATGGTCTCAATACTAGGCCCATCGTCGGCCGTGTTCACGATGCCGTCCGGCCCCGGTGTCAATAGATTCTCAGGGTTATCCACAAAAATACAGGGGGTTCCTACGCTGATGTTGCAAACCTGGCTGAAGGTGACGAGGGCATCATCACGAGCCGTGAAGATATCTTCCATGGCTTCACGAGCCTTCTGGCGGGCGATGCTATCCTGCTGGGAGGTCACCATCATGGCGAGGCCCACCGCCATCCCCTGGGCCGCCGCGACCAGCCCCACCACCAAGATCAGCGCCGCCACCATGACTTCCACGAGGCTGAAACCGCTCTCGTTGTGCTCCTGGGGCGGGATTACCGTGTCCATAAACGCTCCTCTAGAACCAAGCTTTCCCGTTGTACCTCCACCCCTTGATTTTCCCCGTCGCGCCCAGAATCGTTATGGCGCGCGCCTGGATGACGGCTCCCGGGAAGCCCATAAACACTGTTCCCCACACGTAGTTCCCGCTGCCGTCCACCACCGTACCGTCACTCTGGAAGGTGATCGTGCAGGGAAGTGCGGTGCAAACGTACCCCACCGAATTGATAAAATTGATGGCATAGTTTTTACCGTAGGTGTCCGGCGTATCGCCAATGCCCGAATAAAGATTGTTGGGATCGGCGGTGCCGCCAAATTTAGACATCCAGGTGAAACCGTAGGGGAGGAAGTAGTCGTAGTATTGACTTACGCCGTTCGCCGAGACAGGGCACGCGGCAGCACCCGGAATCGTTCCGGAGCTGCAAGCGACCATTTCGTTTGTGCCCTGGAAGGTAACGGTAAAGTTTCGTCTTTGATCCACAGCCTTTTCACGGGCATCACGGAGCTGGGCTTCCGCGAGCTGCAAGGTAGAGTCAGCGCGGATGGTCGGCAACACATTGGTGAAGGCGAGAATCGCAAAGGCGGAGGTAATTCCGATGATGGCGATGACTAAGAGCATTTCGAGCAGCGAAAAACCCTCACAACCGAGCCTTCCGCCTGTGCCCGCGATCATGGTCTCGGTCAATGAAACTCCGCGCCCGTGCCCATGCTTTTTCATTCTTTTCCTACCTGATCCTTCACCGATCGGTAACAAGCGTCAGCTCGACTGCCGAGCACCCTGCGATGCCCTTTGTCATGCCTCCGCACCCCAAGGGAGCTCTATTGAATAAGACCCTACCGCGCCTATTCCTGAAGTTTAAGGACGAGGAAGGGTGGAAGTCAAGTTGGAAATTCTTCCTCTACTCCTCACCCGTCTGGTTCTTATGTCATGCATCACCATCAATGTACTTTGACGAAGACCACTCCGCGCAAAATATTCTGAGGGGTTGAGTCTATAATCGTACTCGAACCACAGAGAGGCAAGAGTACCAAAGTACTATCGCTCGATGAGCGAATGATGCAAGCTACAAATCCCGTCTGCCGGCGTGCAGGACACGGCGAATTTCCTGACCGTATTTCTCGGCGATGCGCAGCCCAATGCCCGGGACGGCGAGCATTTCGCTTTTGGTGCTGGGTCGAAGGTTAACCAGTCCGCTCAAAGCCCGGTCGGTAAAGATGCGGAAGGCGGGCACGCCGAGCCGCCGGGCCTCGGCCAGCCGCCACGCGCGGAGCGCCTCTTCCACCTCCAAGTCCGGCAGGGCGGCCGGCGGCGTCTGTGCCTTCTTCTCCAAATCCGTTGGCGGAGCCGTGCCCGACCTTGGCGAGTAGGGACGCACGGCGCTCGGCCGAGGGCCAGCGCCGCTGGCCCCAACCTTCTTCTTGCGCTTGCGGGGTGTGGAAGGCGGCTCGCGATCTTTCATCACCAGCTCCAGAGGAGTCTGGGCGTCTACTTCCCGGCCAGCGCGCGTCAGCCGGGCAGTGCGGTAGGGAATCTGCCGTCCGTCCTTTTCGAAAACCGCGTCGTCCAGGCGCACCATTCCCGCGCGCGCCATGCCTCCCAGCAAGTCCTCAAAATCGTCGCGGCTCATTTCGTGGTGGGGAAATAATTCGGCGTAAAGCTTGCCGGTGGATCTCCCGCCGCCCGCCTGCAACTGTGCGGCCACGCGCAGCAGTGCCGCGTGCTCCGCCTCCGTCGCGGAGCGGAAGCGTTGCGCCCTGCACTCGGCGGGTGCGCAATAGTCGCAGATTCCGCAGGGCTTCTCGCCGTCGGCGAAATCGCCGAAATGGCGCACCACGCTGGCCATGCGGCACTGATTGCTTTCGGCATAGCGGATCATGCGCTCAATCTGCTCGCGCTTGTGCTCGCCCTGCGCAAGGTAAGGATCGCGCCAGGCGTCGTGGCCGCGGCTGACGTTCTCAGCGAAATCCACCACCGCGCCGCCGTGCGTCCAGAGCTTCTCCAGCGCCCGGTCAAACACCTCGGGATCTATGGGGAATTGCTTCTGGAGTTCGCGCTTCTCCTGCGGCTGGGGCCGAAGCAGGGCGAAGATTCCGTCCAGTATCCCCACGTCTGGATAATCCCGCTCGAAAAAGAAATCGTGCGTGTAGCGGTCCGCGTAAGAGTGCATCAGGAGCGCGCGGCTGGGGCGGCCATCGCGTCCGGCCCGCCCGATTTCCTGATAATAAGCCTCTATGCTTCCCGGCAAGGCGGTGTGGATGACGGTGCGGATGTCGGGCTTGTCAATCCCCATGCCGAAAGCAATCGTCGCCACAATGATCTCCAGTTTGCCGGCCTGGAATTCCTCCTGCACTTGCTTGCGTCGCCGCGCGTCCAATCCGGCGTGATAGGCGGCTGCCGTATGGTAGGCGCAAAGCTCGTTGGCCAGCGATTCCGCTTGCTTGCGGGTGGGAGTGTAGACAATCGCCGGGCAGCGCTGCGGGTCGGCCAAGAGTTCGCGCGTGAGCTGGGAACGTTCTGAGGGCGCCACCTCCACCACTTCGATCGCGATGTTGGCGCGGCGAAAGCCGTGGATGAAGCGCGCCGGCCGCGCCAGTCCCAATTGCTCCACGATGTCGTCCTGAACGGGAGGTGTGGCGGTGGCCGTCAGCGCAATGACCGGCGCCGGACGCAAGCTGGGTATGTATTGGCCCAGCCGGCGGTAATCGGGACGGAAGTCATGCCCCCATTGCGAAATGCAGTGCGCTTCATCGACCACAATGAGTGAAACCTGCCGCTTGGCCAGCATCTCCGGGAAGCCCTCGACGCGCAGCCGCTCGGGGGCGATGAAAAGGAATTGTAATTTTCCGGCCAGGTAGTCGCGGCAAGCTTGCCGCGAGTCCATCCGGCGGCGCCCGGAATGAATGCACTCCACGGCAAAACCGCGTGCCTTGAGCTTGGCCACCTGGTCTTCCATTAAAGCGATGAGGGGACTGATGACGAGCGTTGTCCCCCCTCGCGCGATGGCCGGCAACTGATAGCAGAGCGATTTGCCCGTGCCGGTAGGCATGACCAACAACACGTCGCGCCCTTCGATCACTACGCGGCAGACGACTTCCTGATTGGGGAGGAAGGTGTCAAAACCGAAGGCGCGGTGCAGAAGCTCATCCATGCCCGCAGGGGAAGAGGACATTCTTCATCAACCTGTAAGTAAGAAGGCTACGCCGGCCGCGGCGCCACAAAATCGGGACAACGAAGGCTGGGGGCGGTTCGCGAACCGCCCCGAAATTCGAAGGGGGCCGATGCCGTCAGCGTGCCATCTCAGTGAAATATTCTTTCGCCCTTTGAATCGCCTGGAGCAGAGCTTCGCGATTCTTGCGCAAGGTCTCCAAATCCACGCCGTCACTGGCGCCCGGGGGAGCGGCAAGCTGTGAGATCTGGTCCTCCCCAAGACGTGCCTGCATATAGTCCAGCTTGGCAAGCCACTTGCGCGCCAAAACCTTCGCCGCAGGCTGGGCCGAGAGCGGAGGAGCGCCTTGAATCGTGACGAAAATGGGGGCGGTGTGGGCTTGCGAGGTGGGATCCACAAAAAAGGGAGCATTGCGTCCCAGGGCTTCGTCCAATTTCCCTCCCAGCGCCCGCAAGGCGACCCATGAAGTCGAGGTGAATTCATAAGGAAGCTGAAAGCTGATTTCACCGGGGTGTGTCCCTCGGGGGTAGCTCTTGACGGGCGATCCGTTGATGATCACGTCCAGCCGGCCCACGTCGTCGCGGGTCACATCGAAGCGCGCACGCCCTTCCAAGGTCACTGTTCCCGGCTTCTTCAGCAAAACTTCATCGCCAATCCCCTTACCGTTGATATGGAAATCCAGCATCGGCCCATTGGTAACGAATGTGCGGCCGTTGCGCACGCCCTCGAGCCACGCCTCATAGGTGAGAGGCCCCGGCACCTGCGTGTAAAACCGCTCCCGTCCAGGAACGCTGGCATCGCCGCAGGGGTAATCGGTCCCCGCCGTGGGCGTCATTCGAAACCCCATGTTGAGGATGTCGTACCAAACATCGTAGACCCCATGCTCGAATTGGAGCACCTCCAGAAAGTTGAGCAAGTGCCCGGGGAGATCCATGGAAAGGCCATACTCCGCGCCGCCATATTTTCCAAAATGGGCATAGCCTTTCAAGGCGCCCTGGCGCTCCGCCTCTGCCCAGAACAGTTGGTAGATCACATACGCTTCCGGGATATTGATGGGGGTTTTGCCTCCCAGAATGATCGCGTGGCCGCGAAAGTGGGTGCGGGGGTTCTCCTGCCCTGTGGCCAGCAGATAGTCACCCTCGCGATACTGGCCTTCCTCCCCAAAGGCGTATTGCAGGGCGTTATGAAAATGCCTCACCATGCCCCACTCGAGCAGATTGGCCACGTGCACGTCTTCCGCCTGCATCCATTTCGAGAGGAACGGATTCAACTCCTTGACCGGCCGGGCAATGTGCAGGTGGTCGTCGGCGCTGTACCAGCCCTCCGCCGGCAGGTTAATCCACCTCGACATCTGCACCGTTAAGTTAACGGTTTCACTGGAGTTAATATGAACATCACGCTTTTGCAGTTGGAATTCCGGGCCCTTGCGAACGATCAGCTTGTAATCCCCGGGCGGCAGGGAAACAAAGGACTTCCCCACCGAATAAAACTGCACGGTCTTGGTGTAAGGGTTCACGAACTGCTTGGACATTACCGCTATGGCGCGTTCCAAGGTGTAGTCGGCCGGGATATCGCGATCCACGCAGTCCCCGTCGATGGGTAAAGCATCCTGCGCGACGTAGCCCTGGCGCTGGGCATCGAGCAGTTCGACGCGCGCGGGGGTTGGGCGGCCCGAAGCTTCGTCCACCAAGGTCAATTGGAGGGTTCCCGGCGCCGCAGGTTTCGCGCCGGCGGTCATCGAGGCCAGCAGCAAGAAAACGAGTGCGGAGCACAGGATTTCTGCGCCCCGAGACAGTTGCGCCTTCTTCAGTTTCAGGCCCATGGGAGTCGCTCCTAAGGGCAACACCATTGTTTCTTGTCGCTGCCCACTGCCTTCTGCTCTACGGCTGTGTCAGGAAGATCGGCAGCCCCATCTTGCCCTCGTATTTGGGCAGATAGCGTTGGGTATCGTACATATTCGCGACGTCCACGCGGCGCGGGCCCAGTTTCGGATCGGGGATGGGCTCCATGGCATAACACCCCTTGTTGATCGCCGTCATCTTGCCGTGCTCGCCCTTGGCGATACAATCCATGGCCATACTGGCGAAGGTGGAAGCTACAAGTTTATCCACGAAGTCCGGGCTGCCGCTGCGCAGTTCGTAAGTGAGGTCGCTGACCACCGTCTCCTGCCCGCTCGCCTTCTTGATCTCGTCGCTCAAGTCTTCGCCCACGTTGGCCTTCTTGCGATGGCCGAAGGCGTCGGCCTCACCGTACTCGCGAAGCTCGTAACCTTCCCACTGGGCGCCTTCCGACAAGACCACAAGGGAATAGTTGCTGGGATTATCTTTCTTATCCTGGAGCAGCAGTTCGATCATGCGCTTCAAATCGAACTTGTACTCCGGAAGGGCGCAGCGAATGGAGCAAACATACGCCGTGTAGAGCGACGTGTAACCGGCGTCGCGGCCGAAGACGCGGAACACCCCGATGCGCTCATGCGATCCCACCGTGGTCCGCTGCCGATCGATGGCCTCCATGGCGCGCGTGATGGCGGTCGAGAATCCGATGCAGTACTCGGTGTTGCGCACATCGTTGTCCATGGTCTTGGGAATGGCGACCACTTTCACGCCTTCCCGGTCGAGCCGCGCCGCGTAACTCAGCGTGTCGTCGCCGCCAATCGCCACCAGGTAGTCGAGACCCAGCGCGCCGATGTTCTTCAATACCTGTGCGGTGATGTCATAAACGACCGAAGTCACGCCTTTCTTGGTGCTTTCCACTTTGGGGAAGTCACCCCCCGCACAAACGTACGGAAGTTTCTTCATCTTCTGGGGATTGGTGCGCGAAGTGTGCAGAAACGTGCCGCCCGTGCGATCGATGGTGCGGGTGTTGTTGCGGTCGAGGGGGAGAATGTAGTGCGCGCGGCTGACCGGGTCGCTCAAATCAACGTGCGTCAGACCTTCCCATCCGCGCCGGATGCCGATGACCTCACAATCAGCGTCGCTGGCTCGATAAACCACTGTCTTGATGACGGAATTCAGGCCGGGAACGTCACCGCCACCCGTAAGAATCCCAATACGTTTTGCCGCCATGAGTGCTCCTTCCAATATTCAGGTTTCCCCCAGGGTTATGAATTCCATATCCCGGGGAATGTAGGAGTTTACACCGCGGCGGGCCGTTTGGGAACACTGAGCGGCGCGAGTTAGCGAGGCCGTTCGAAAACCAAGCGGTCGCTGGCCAGGAAATTGAGGAGGGAGCAAAATGTTATGGACAGAACATCGGCCACGGCGTAGTTCATGCCACACGTGCCCGCCATGAACTGCATCAGAACCAAGTTTCCACCGAGGGAGAGCGCGCCATTGGCGATTTGAAAACGCAGGAGCCTCTTCCACCGGCCGGGCTTATCGTGGGCCGCGCGGTCTCGCCAGGTCCAACGCTCATGCCAAACGAAGTTGTGGAGCACGGCAACCTCAACGGCCAATCCGGTGGCAAGCAGATAGTGCAGCCCCACGCCCGCGGTGAGCGCCGCCAAGGTAGAGAGTTGGATCACGATCCCCAATCCCCCCACCAAGCTGAAGGCAAGCCAGCGCCGCCACTGCGCAGGTTCGTCTCCGCCTCCGGACCACGGCCGCCCGACTCCATGAGTCGCGCTCATTGCGGCAGCCTTTCTGCCAAATAGAGAGCGTGGGTGTTGCGAATGGCTGAGACCACAAGTTTCAGCACCATGCCCGCAATCGCCACCACCCCGCCCACATCGAACAGTCGAAACACCCCCAGGCTTCCCAAGTGAACCCAGGGCTTATGGAGTAGGCACAAAGTCCCGAAGGCCAGGAGGATTCGCAACTCGGTGGGGCCGAAACCCAAGAAGGAGAGGTGAAACACCTGCCGGACGTGCGTGGCCAAAAACTCCTCGGCTGCCGCCGTCAAGTAGGCGGCGAGCATCGCCAGCGCCAGGAGCGGATTCATGTACCCCGAAAGGGCCAAGCCGCCCAGCAGGAAGAAGGTGCCCACCATGTCGAGTACGTGATCGACGTAGAATCCGTATCTCGGCCTCTGCCGGTTGCGAACCCGCGCCAGGGTGCCGTCCAAGCTGTCTCCAAACCAGTTGAGGATTAGCGCCAGGACGACCACGAGTAGGGCCCAACGGTTCTCGTTCGCCATCCAATAAGCAATCCCCGCAAGGAGCATTGCGGCGAACCCCAGGAGGGTTAATTGATCGGAATTGACCCAAGGCGGCAGGCGCTGGGCCATCCAGACTAAAGCCATTTTCTCGACCGCTGCCAAGATGCTGCCATGCTCTCGGATATGGGTTGGATTGTCGCTCGCCATATGAAGCCTCCCAAATGCCCGCCCCGCGGCTCCTGGCAAAGCAGTGTGCACCTCCCTCGCCGAGTTCATGACCTAGCCTAAGTGCTTGTGAATAAAGCGAATTATCCACCGTGGCGCCGAGGATTCACGCACCTCGGCCGGAGTGTTTCGCCGACACTGGAGGGTGGTTGGGGCAGCTTCGCGGGTCTAAGGACTGTGCCGTGGGCAATGGTGAGCGCAGGAGTGATTTCAGGCAATCAGCTCCCTAAGAGGTCTTTTCCGCCGGCGGGGAGAAGACATGACGTTATGTCCGCATCCAGGCTTTGTAGCCTCTTGCCTCATTTTTTTCTTGACAAGAACGATAGCCGTGTTATACTAGATTTTGAGGCCAGCCGCTGGCTGACGTGCAAGGACGCGGACCTATTCAAGGGTCGGCGCAAACCATACGAAAAGGCGGTGGCTAGTGGTTAGTGGCTAGCGAAAGCCACGAGAACCAAGTCCCCCCTCTCGCCACTATCCACTAAACACTGCCCACTGCCCTTTAGAGTTTTCCATGTCACTCCTTAAGAAACACGAAATGACGGAAAAGAAAGTGGCTGCGAATGCGCGAAACAGGAATCTCGCCCCTGGTCCGACGACGGTGGAAAACCATGCGCGCATCCGCGCCACTCTCCTGCGTCATGGGTTTTGCGCGCAGGCGGAAGAGATGGTGCGGAAATCGCTCCCACCCACGACAGTTCGCGGCTCATGCGGCGAATGCAGGATTCCGGAAGCTCGGCGGGTCACCAACCTCCTGCTGAAGCTGAAACGCTATGAGCGAAAGACGGGGACGGAATTGGGGCGAAAACGACGCTGAGGAAGGCCGCAATGGAGCTTTTCCTCAAACAATGTTGATGATAATAAATGCAGTTATGCGATTTTCCCGTAATCCGGCAAAACCTTCAAGTTATTGAAAATAAGCAAGTTAACGTGATTGAGTAGAAAAATAGGCAAAAAAAGGGGGATTAAAATTTCCCGCTCATGCTCCAGAACTTATTGAAAACAAACCTGCAGGAAATGCCAGATTTCGCCTCTGAGCAGAAGTTAATGAAAACAAAGCTAGTTATAATTGTCATGAGAATATGTTATTGAAAAGAAAGGGGAAACTCGAAATTGTGAATTCTGAATTATCAACGTCCCTCGGCTCATGCATTGTAAGAAGTTCTTCAATGACCCGATGGCCAGATGATCCGATGAACCGATCTCCGAGTGACCCGATGGTCCGATGAGTCGATGACCCGATGGCCATATGGCCGGATGACGATCGCCTGATGGAAGAAGAATTGATTGTCGCTGGCCGAACGGTCAAAATGGACAAGGAAATGCTCAATATCCCTAAAGGGGCTTGGAATCGGACAACTAGTCCCCTTTAAGATCGAGATATTCCGCTTTTTGTCGAGGTTGACATGCCTGAGGCTCCCGCAGCACCAAGAGCTCGCAAGTTCCGTGGCCAGGTTTTCATCGATTGGGACCGCTGCAAGGGATGCGGCTTTTGCTCCGAATTCTGTCCGCCCAAGGCCTTGGCGTTTTCAGGTGAATTCAACACCCACGGCTATCATCCCCCCTACTTGGCGGACGAGGAGGCTTGTACGGGCTGCGACCTCTGCGGGCTCTACTGTCCGGACTTTGCGATTTACGGTGTGCGCGTGCCCAAGAATTGACGATTCAAAATGACTCTAACCACTGCTACTCCTAAATCCGTACTGACCGGCGCTCATTTCCTGGACGGTGACCAAGCCGCGTGCGAAGGCGCATTGGCCGCCGGGGCGAATTTTGCCGCCGGTTACCCGATCACCCCCTCCACGGAAATTGTGGAGCGCTTCGCCTGGCGCGTGCCCACCGTCGGGGGCATTTTCCTTCAGATGGAAGACGAGCTGGCCTCATCGATTGCCATCGTAGGCGCGGCCTGGGGTGGCGCCAAGGTTTTCACGGTCACTTCCGGCCCGGGATTTTCCTTGATGATGGAGCACCTGGGTTACGCCGCGATGACGGAGACTCCGATGGTGCTGGTGGACGTGCAGCGCGGCGGGCCCTCCACGGGATTACCTACCCTGCCGGGGCAGGCCGACATGATGCAGGCGCGCTGGGGATCGCACGGCGACTACGAAATCATCGCCCTTTGCCCCAACTCGCCGCAGGAATGCTTCAACCTGACGATCGACGCGTTCAATCTGGCGGAAGAATACCGCACGCCCGTGCTGGTGATGATGGACGAGTGCGTGGGCCACATGACGGAAAAGGTGGTCATCCCGCCTGCCGAGGAGATCAAGCTTTATCCCCGGCGCTACACTTCCCTGCCCCCCTCGGAATATCTGCCCTTCCGGCCGGGCCCGGACGGCATTCCGGAAATGGTGAAGGCGGGCGCAGGCTACCGCATCCACGTGACCGGTTTGACCCACGACGAGCACGGGTATCCCGCCATGGACTGGCAGGCGCAAAAGAAATTGGTGTCCCGCCTGGTGAAGAAGATCCGCGACAACGCCGAGCGCATCGCGCGCTGGGAGGAACATCAGGTGGAAGACGCCGAGGTGGTGGTGGTGGCGTACGGGATCACCTCGCGCGTGGCGCAACGGGCCATGCAGATGGCGCGGGCCGAAGGTCTGCGCGTGGGCCTGCTGCGGCCGGTGGTGGCGTGGCCGTTCCCGGAAAAGCGTTTACGCGAGTTGGCCGCGCGCGTCCATTCTTTCGTGGTGGTGGAGATGAATTACGGCCAGATGGTCTATGAAGTGGAACGCTGCGCCGACGGCCGCACGCGCACGGAACTGCTGGGGCACGGCGGCGGCACAGTGCACGAACCGGAAGAAATCCTCGAAGCCCTTCGTGAGGCGGCGTAATGAGCACACTTCCCCAGGTCAATCCCGTCGAGCCTTTTCTGCGGTCGGACCGTATGCCGCACATCTGGTGTCCGGGGTGCGGCATCGGCACCACCGTGAACTGTTTTGCGCGGGCGCTGGTGGAATCGAAGTTGCCACTCGACAAGGTCGCCGTGGTCTCGGGGATCGGCTGCACGGGGCGTGTGGCGGGGTATGTGCATCTCGATTCCTTCCACACCACCCACGGACGCGCCATCCCTTTTGCCACCGGCCTGAAGCTGGCCAACCCCGATCTGCATGTGGTGGTGTACAGCGGTGACGGCGATCTGATTGCCATCGGCGGAAACCACTTTATTCATGCGGCGCGTCGTAATGTCGATATCACAGTCATTTGTGTAAATAATTTCATTTATGGCATGACGGGTGGACAGGTGGCGCCCACCACTCCGGTCGGAGCCACCGCCACCACTTCGCCTTACGGGTGCTTCGAGCGGCCCTTCAATCTGCCCTTCCTGGCGGAATCCTCGGGCGCCGTTTACGTGGCCCGCTGGACGGCTTTTCACGTTCGCCACATCGCCCACTCCATGGTGGAGGCGTTCCAGAAGAAAGGATTCTCTTTTATCGAGATTCTGTCGCCCTGCCCCACGCTCTACCAGAGGCGCAACAAGATGGGCGACGGGCTGGACACCATGCGCTTCTACAAGCAACACAGCGTGATTAAGAATGGCGCGAACACGCGCGAGGTTGATATCAACCTGCAAGGGGAAATCATCGTCGGTAAATTCGTGGACATTGAACGGCCCACGTTGCAACAAACCATGGATCAACAACTCCGGCAGACGCTCCGGGATCGCTACGCCGGTTGGGGAGGAGCCTGATGGCGAGCTCAGGAATTCGTATCGCCGGTTTCGGCGGGCAGGGCGTGATCCTGGCGGGCATGGTGATCGGCAACGCCGCAGCGATCCACGACGGCAAATTCGCCACCTTGACCCAGAGCTTCGGCCCGGAAGCGCGTGGCAGCGCGTGCAGCGCGCAGTTGATTGTCTCCGATGAGCCCATCCTTTATCCCTACCTCACGCAGCCCGATATCCTGGTGGTGATGTCGCAGGAGGCCCACGCGCGCTTCGGGTCCGACCTGAAGCCGGGGGGGATGCTTCTCTACGAGGAAGATCTCATTCATTTGGATAATACGACTCGAGGCATTCGACATTTTGGAATCCCGGCGACGCGTTTTGCGGAAGAGTTGGGCCGCAAGCTGGTGCTCAATATGGTGATGGTGGGCTTCGTCACCGCTCTGACGGGGCTGGCCTCCGCGGAAGCCGTCCGCAAGGCGATTAACGCTTCGGTGCCACGTGGGACGGAGCAGCTCAATCTCGCGGCCTTCGCCAAAGGCCATGAATACGGCCAGGCGCTCCTGGTGGCCGCGCTGAGCCCCGCCTGAATCCTCCGCCGCCGCGCGCCACGGCGGGAGGCTTCCTTCTGAAAGGTGTGGGCATCAAATGTGAGGGCAGCTTGACCGCGATGTCATCGCGGGTTAAACTGCTTGGCAAGTGCGCCTGTAGCTCAGATGGATAGAGCGGTTGCCTCCGGAGCAACAGGTCGCAGGTTCGAATCCTGCCAGGCGTACCATAAAATCCCACCGTTGAGAGAAGCAAGGATTCGATGCGCGAAGCGGTTCGACCGACCCGCCGGGGTCTGGGCTGGGGAGCGCCGCGGCTACTGCGATGCGATCATCTTCAAAAGTCCGTTCGTTACGATGCGGCTTGGAATCTTTGCAGCACGGCGCGAAAATAACCCAAAGCAAACGCCATACCGGCGTGCCAGGGTGCTCCACATTCCACTTGCGGAGTGTGGTCAGGAATAATGACCCCGTCGAAGTGGTTCTGCTGAAGGATTTCCAGCACACGCAACGCATCTACGTCGCCGGCATCGATGAACGTCTCGCGATAGCGCGGCGCCTTGCCGTAAACGTTGCGCAGGTGAACATAAGCCAATTTCCCTTGGCGGCTGTAATGGTCCACAACGTCGTAGATATTTCCCTCGGTCATTTCCGCGAGCGTGCCTACGCAGAATTCCAGCGCATTTCGCGGGCTGGGCTTCAAGTCGATCAGTTTTTGGTACAGTCGGGGCTGGTAAACCAGTCGCGGCTGTCCGCGCAGCACGGGCAGAGGGGGATCGTCAGGATGCGCGGCCAGGGTAACGCCCGCTTCTTCCGCCACGGGTATCACCGCTTCCAGGAAATCTGCCAGCCGCTGCCACAATTGCTCCGAGGTTATCGGCGGAACGGTTCCCGGGGGTGCGTCGGGATCGTAAACCATGTTCCAGATCATTCCATTGGGGATGGGGGTCTGGTCGGCCTCATCCATGCCCACGGAAATCGCGCCTCCGCGAGCGAAAGGTCCTTCGATTCTTCCCGCCACACCCGGAAGCGAAAAGTTGTACCCCAATACCGGAATGCCCGCCCGCCCCATATTGCGGATAATGGTTTTGACGTTTTCCAGATGTTGCTGTTTCTTGGGACCATCCAGGAGCACATCGTGCCAGTGGGCCGGATCGAGATTTTCGATGGCGTGCAATTCCAGACCCTGGTTATTGATCTTTGCCTTCAACGCCGCCAGTTCCTCATAGCTCCAAAGCTTGTTGGGGTCACCGGCGCGGCCCCACCCGGCCTGGCTGCCCACCGGCTGGTTTTGCCGATTGCCTTCCCCCTGATGAAAGTAATCCACGAGATGAACGATAACGTGCGTGCAAGCACACTGCCGCGCAAAACGAAAGTTCTCCGGCGTGAGCATGTGACGGTACAACCCCAAACCCAGTTTCATAAAGACTCCCCCGCAAAATGTGCAATCCCAAGAGATGAATCTAGACTAACTCAATTCTCCCCAGCCGAAGACGATTTTCGTGAACCGCCGGATAATGGCCTGTTTCATCAAGAAACGGCTACTTTACTCGCTCAATGCGGATGGGATATAATGAGATGGTGGAGAAGATGGTAGGCGAAGAGCGTCATGCCAAAGATTCGAAAAAAAATCGTAACTGACGAGGCGAACCATCCGGTGGCGGTACAAATCGATTATAACGACTGGCTCATTATAGAGCGTTCTCTAGACTTGTCTAATGATCTAGCCATGGTGACGGACCTCTCACGATACCACGGGTTGATATCTCTTACAGAAGATCCGCTGGTCTATCAGGCGCGTATCCGGAACGAGTGGTCTTGAAAAGGGTTCTCGACACTAACGCGATTCTGTATCTTCTCGGCGGCAAAGTGGTGGGACGCCTTCCGCCCGCCCAATATTTCATATCTGTCATTTCCGAGATGGAGCTACTCTCTTATGTTTCCTTGGATGAGGCAGCTACCGCCCAAATCCGCGCCTTCATTTCCGCGGTCATAGTGGTTGATCTCACGCGGGAGATCAAGGAACTGGCTATCACTCTGCGGCGTCATCATTCACTCAAGTTACCTGACGCAATCGTTGCTGCGACCGCCTTGAGTCTCCAGGCACAACTCATCACCAACGACAACAGACTGCTCCGTGTTCCTGGTCTGTCCTGTGAAAGCCTCAAGCTTGCTTGATCCCACGACCTGTCAGCATTCTGTGTTAGCATAAGAAGGCCCACAGGAGGAACATATTCCATCTCTAAACCATAAGTTGAAAGCCATTCCGCTCGGAGGTCTGGGCGAATTCGGGATGAACATGATGGCGTTTGAGTTTAACGACGACGTGGTCATCGTCGACTGCGGCATCATGTTTCCGGAAGCCGAACTGCTTGGCGTGGACATTGTCATCCCCGACCTCAGTTACGTGCGCGAGAATCGCGAACGCATCCGCGCCATTCTGCTGACGCACGGGCACGAAGATCACATCGGCGGCCTGCCCTATCTGTTGGAGGAAGTGGATGCGCCGGTGTACGGCACTCCCTTCACGCTGGCGCTGGCGCACTCGAAGCTGATCGAGCACGATCTGGCCGAGAGCACTGACTTGCGGGAGATGCATCCCAGCGCGCCATTCCAGGTGGGACCGTTCCGCGTGGAGTTTATCCACCTGACGCACAGCATCATTCAGTCCGGCGCGCTGGCCCTCACCACGCCGCTGGGCACGGTGATTCACACCGGCGATTTCAAACTTGACCCTACGCCCACCGATCAGCAGGTCAGCGATCTGCACACGCTCGCCGACTACGGGCGGCACGGCGTGCTGGCGCTGTTCTCCGATTCGACCAACGTGGAACGCCCGGGCCTGACGCCCTCGGAGCGCGCGGTCCGGCAGCGTCTGGCGCACATCATGGGAGACGCCAAGGGGCGCGTGCTGATCTCCTGCTTTGCGACGTCCATGCATCGTTTGCAGATTGTCACCGACCTCGCGTATGAATACGGCCGCAAGCTCTGCTTTGTGGGCCGAAGCATGTTTCAGAACTCTGAGATTGCCATGCAGATGGGCAAGCTGACCGTGCCGCCAGGAATCCTGGTGCCGCCGCAGGATTTGCGCAAGCTGCCTCCGGAAAAGGTCGCCGTGGTCATCGCCGGCAGCCAAGGTGAACCGATGTCCGCCATGGCGCGCGTGGCGGTGGCCAGCCACCGCTGGGTTTCGGTTGAGCCCGGCGATGAAGTGGTGCTGAGCGCCCGCGTGATACCCGGCAACGAGAAGGCTATCTTCCGCATGCTCGATCACCTCTACCGGCGCGGCGCGCGAGTGTATTATCAGGATGGCAGCCAGCCGCCGGTCCACGTCTCCGGACATGGCAGCGCGGAAGAATTAAAGCTGATGCTGAATATTGTTCGGCCCAAGTATTTTGTGCCGATCCACGGCGAGTACCGGCAACTTTGGCGGCATCTGGAAATGGCCAAGGAGCTGGCGGCGGTTTCGCAGGAAACCTTCCTGCTTGAGACCGGGGACGTCCTGGAATTCGATGAGCAGGGGGCACGCCGCGCAGGCCGCGTGACCGTCGGACGCATCTGCATTGACGGCGGCACCCTGGACGAAGTGGAAGAGATCATCCTCAAGGAGCGCCGCCACATTTCCGAAGACGGCATCGTGATTCCCATCCTCGCCATCAACGAGCACACGGGCTTGCTGGAAACTCCGCCGGAAATCGTCTCGCGCGGTTTTGTGCCCTTCGAGGAGGCGGGCGAACTGGTGGAGAGCGCGCGGCAAGTCATCCTGCGCACCATCGAGAAATCCAATCTTGAGGAAGTCAGCGACTGGGGCGTAATCAAGGAGAAAATCCGTGCCGCGCTGCGGCGACACTTCAACGAGGAAACCGGGAAGCGGCCCATGATCTTGCCGGTCATCCTTGAGGTGTGACGATTTTGGATTTTGGATTTTGGATTTTGGATTCAGGAATCTAAAATCCAAAACCAAGTTTCTGCACCAGGAGTTATATGCCAATTTATCAAGCCATTGTTCTCGCAATAGTTCAAGGTCTTACGGAGTTCTTGCCGGTTTCCAGCACGGCGCACTTGTGGATAGTTCCGTGGATTTTGAAGTGGAATGACCCAGGCTTGACGTTTGACGTTGCGCTGCATGCGGGCACGCTGGTGGCGGTGCTTCTCTATTTCTGGCGTTATTGGCTTGAGATGATCAAGATGGTGTTGGGAATTGGCGGGGAGAGCGCCGGCGCAAGGGCTGGTGGGGACGTTCCGGTCAAAGCTGGGTCAGTAACCCTGCTCGGCGAGAACCGCAAGCTCTTCTGGTATCTCGTCATCGCCACGATTCCGGGAGGGGTGGCAGGATGGTTGTTTGAGCGCGCCGCGGACGAGCAACTGCGCTCGCCCTTCGTCGTCGGCACGGCGCTGATCGTCGTGGGCCTGCTGATGGGGGCGGGCGAGCGGGTGGGCAACGGCGATCTGGGCCTGGGCCAAGTCGGCCTGCTGGATTCCCTCATCGTGGGCGTGGCCCAAGCGTTTGCCGTCATCCCGGGGGTTTCCCGTTCGGGCTCCACGATGGCCGCGGGTCTGTTTCGGGGCATGAACCGCGAGACGGCGGCGCGCTTTTCCTTTCTCCTATCGACACCCATCATCGCCGGTGCATGCTTCAAGAAGGCATGGGAGATTCACCACTCCGGCCTGCCTGCGGACATGCGCATGCCCTTCCTCCTTGGAATCATCGTGTCGGCCGTCGTGGGATATGCCGTCATCGCTGCGCTGATCCGCTATCTGGAGCGCCATACCTTCGCCATTTTCGTTGTTTACCGGGTCATACTCGGTGTGATAGTATTAGCGGTTGGATGGGGATCGCGTCACTGACCACCAGGTATTAAGGTCCGGGTGCCAAGTGTCAGCGCCAATGCTGTTCTGACACGACTCGCCAGGGAAAACCGACCTGCACTCCTAAGCGCCGGCTCGAAAAAGTGAGGCAACCGATGGGTAGCCCAGCGCCGGCGTCTTCCTCGAAAACTAAAGAAGCAAGCTCCAAGACCCCCAAAGCACCCCTGCTTGACTCGCGGCGTCTTTTGGAGTTGATCGGACTGCTGACGGGCGTAACAGGCTTGCTGATTCTCCTCAGCCTGGCATCTTACCAGCCCGAAGACCCCTCGTTAAACACCGCCGTGGCCACAGGAACATTGCCGCACAACTGGATTGGCCCGGCCGGCGCGTTTGTTGCGGACGGCCTCTTTCAACTCTTCGGCTGGGTCGCCTATCTGCTCCCGCTGGCTCTGCTGGTCGTGGGCGCGCGCTGGCTTTTGACAAGGCCTTTTGAGGCGCCTCGCACCAAAATGCTCGGTGCCGGGATGCTAGTGGTTTCTTTGGGCGCACTGATGGAACTCTTTCCCTACACGCCGGCCCTTCATGGGGCATTACGGGGCGGCGGGTTGCTAGGGTATTTGGCGGCGGCGGGGCTGATCCACACCTTCAACCGTCTGGGTGCGAGTATTGTGGCGGTAACCGTATTCATCGCTTCTCTGTTTCTGGTTACCCGCTTCTCTTTCGGCTGGGCGGCGGAATTCCTGCAAAACCGTTGGAGCCGCGTGCTGACCCCACTCAAGACACGGTGGAGGGCCTGGCAGGAGGCGCGCGCGGCCAAAGCCGCAACGCGCCTGCGCCAACAGATGGAGCGGCAGCGCGTGATGGGCAAACCGCCGGTGATGCTTCAAAAGGTGGCCCTCCGGCCAACGCTGCCAGGACAACCCCTCTCGATCCTGGCCGCCAGCGCTCCGGCGGGCACTCTCCCAGCAAAACCGGAAGCCGCGGAGAAGCCTGGTGCTCCGCCCGTGGTGCGAATGCCCCAACCTACGCCCTCCAACCCTCCCCCGAAGATTGTGGGGCGCGCCGCGCATGGGTACAAACTACCGAGCGCCACGTTGTTGCGGCCTCCCGAGGACTCGGAAGGAATTGATGAAGACGAATTGAAGGAACGAGCCACCCGGCTGACCGCGAAGTTTCTCGAATTCGGGGTCACCGGAAGCGTCACGCAGATTCACCCGGGGCCGGTGGTTACCACATACGAATTCAAGCCGGAAGCCGGCATCAAGTACAGCCGCATCACCAACCTGGTTGACGATTTGTGCCTCGCCATGAAAGCGGAGTCGATCCTGATCGACCGTATCGTGGGAAAATCCACGGTGGGTATTGAGGTGCCCAACCTGCACCGAGAGATCATTCACCTGCGCGAACTGATCGAGTCGACCGATTTCATGGGGTCAGCTTCCCGCCTGAGTCTCGGCCTGGGAAAAGACGTCACCGGCAAAATCCGCGTTGGCGACCTGACGCAAATGCCTCACTTGCTGATTGCCGGCTCCACGGGCTCCGGCAAGAGTGTGGCGATCAATTCCATGGTTGTTTCCATTCTTATGAAGTCCACGCCGGAAGAAGTGAAGCTGATCCTGATTGACCCCAAGCGTCTGGAATTGAATCTTTACGATGGCGTCCCGCATCTGCTGACCCCTATTGTCACCGAACCCAAACAGGCTGCCAACGCCCTGCGCCGGGCCGTCATGGAGATGGATGATCGTTTGCGCAAGCTGGCCGAGCATGGTGTGCGCAATATCGCCCAGTACAACAAAATGTTCGAGCCGGAATCGACCCTGAGCCTGTTTGACAACAATGGCGAGCGCGAGCGCCCCCTGCCCTACATCGTGATCGTTATCGATGAACTCGCGGACCTGATGATGGTGGAGCCGCAGGGCGTGGAAGAATCCATCACGCGTCTGGCGCAGATGGCGCGCGCCGTGGGGATTCACCTGGTCCTGGCCACGCAGCGGCCCTCCGTCGATGTGATCACGGGCTTGATCAAGGCCAACATGCCGTCCCGCATCTCCTTCCGCGTCGCTTCCAAGGTGGATTCGCGCACCATCCTGGATTCCAACGGCGCGGAAGCCCTGCTGGGACGCGGTGACATGCTCTTTATGCCGCCCGCAAGTTCTCGGCTCCAGCGTTTGCACGGGCCGTTGATCACCGAGGGGGAAATCCAGAGAGTGGTCGATTGGTGCAAAGCCCAGTCGCAGCCTCAATACAACGAGGAGTTTCTGGAACCCCTTCGCGACAAAGAGCAGGAGGAGGTACCGGTGGATGAGGAGGAGGCCGCGGAACTTGATTCCGTTTACGAAGATGCCGTCCGCATCGTGGTGGAATCCGGAAAGGCCTCGACTTCCCTGCTGCAACGCCGCCTGCGCCTCGGCTATGGACGCGCCGCCCGGCTGATTGACATGATGGAAAAGGACGGCATCGTGGGCTCTCCCGACGGCGCGCGCCCCCGCGAGGTGCTGAAGCGGCCCGACTGGCTGAAAGAAGTGGATCAATCGCTGCGCTAAGCTTGGGGCCTTCGAGGCGCCCGCCCCGGGCCCCTCTGCTCTCCTGGATCGGGGTTGCTTTCTGCCGGACCGGGGCCCGGCCCGCCCCCTCAAGCCCGCTCGACATTTGCTTCCCAAGCAGTGGGCGGCGCCAGGGGTACAAAAATACCGGTGAATTAGTCTTTGCTGCGGGGCGGCTACACATGCCACTACTTTCCCCGTGACCAGACGGAGGACTTTCATGGGTACCACCCAACCCAATCCCCAACGGAGACGGTCTTCGCGGCTCCAATTCCGATGCCGCGTGAAGATCAGAGCAATTAATCCCGAAGGGAATATATTCAGCGAAGAGACAGAAACCACCAACATCAGTAAATTTGGGGCGGCTTTGAAAACCACTTACCAGTTTACAATGGGCCAGATCTTGTCGGTTCACACTCTCGAACATGACCACGTAGGACAGTTTCAGGTCGTGTGGTTGGGCCAACCCGGGACCCCTGAGGCCGGCCATATCGGAATTGAATGGGTGGATGCCCGCCGCTTCTGGGGTATTGAGTTTCCGCCGGAAGACTGGGGCCTGCGCTAGAAAGCAAATCGCCTCCCAGCCTGTAAGAAGACCTAAGGCTTGCGCTGCTTCACGATGCCAGTAAGAATCTGCCGGCAAGTGCGAGTTCCACACCGCTCCGAGATGCTGGACCGAAACTCTCGTGGTTCGATGCGAGGGTCAAATCTTGACAAGGAACGAAATCCATCTGAAAATGTTGGCACGGACTTGAGTCTCACTGCGGGGCCTCGGCTTGCCGCAGCGGTGGGTAATGACTCGGCCCGGTCCTACACGACCCACGTGTGCCGCGGTAGCTCAGGTGGTAGAGCGCAGCCCTGAAAAGGCTGGCGTCGGCGGTTCAACTCCGTCCCGCGGCACCATAAAACCAACTACTTAAACCCCCATTAAAGAGAATTCTGTCACAACGGGTCAGAAAATAAACTCTGGCGCCGGTCAAGCCTGTGTCAAAACTCTTTTACCGGGCCTTTTGCGTGGCGCAACATATGGATAGTTTGCCGGAAAAGGGCGATTTTCCTGGTTGTCACGCAGTCTCCTGAGGGCATCGGGCGTTTGGGGCTTGACAAGCGAAAACCGATTTCGTAGCATTCGGGTGACCTCTGGGGGGTACCCCTCAACACCCTGGAAGGGTCACCATCAGTTCGTAGTAGATGCATAATGGCTAAACAGCCGCCGACTGGTCCGCATTTTCGGCTCGATTGCTGGCTTCTCTGGACCGAGCAATTGGCCAAATCCCATAGTCCAGCCCGAAGTGACTCGCGAGGAGGGCGCCAAGATGAACGCACCTGCCTGTTTTATGCCTTCAAATTATTTCCATAGTTACAGTTTAAGGCCCGCGATGTATGGAATGAAACGGTTCGTGGGAGGGAATGCCTTCTTACTGTCTGTCCTCTTACTCTCCCTACTCGTTCCCGGCTCGTCGGCCTTTGCCCAGACCCCGTTAGCTCCTTCGACATTATCGTTCGGCAACCAAGTCGTAAACCAGCCGAGCGCGGCGATGAGCACAACGCTCAAGAACACCCAGGCCTTACCCTTGAGCATCAGCAGCATCGCCATCACCGGCGGGACCGCACCGGCCGATTACGCTATGGGCGGGAACTGTCCTCTCCACCCGAGCACGCTCGGCCCGGGAGAGGATTGTCGCATTACCGTGACGTTTACCCCCTCGGCGCTGGGGATGCGAACGGCCACGCTCGCGGTTACGGACGACGCCCCGAAAAGTCCGCTGACCGTCGCCTTGACGGGAATGGGTGTGGGAACGGTAGACCTCACTCCCGGCAGTGGGGATTTCGGCGGTGTGGCCGTGGGCAACACCAGCGCGGCACCTTCGGGCACGCTCCCCAACCAGCAAAACGTCGCAGGCCCATCTTCGGTGGTGGTGCCCACCGAAAACTTCGAGCTTAGCCGGCCGGGCACTCTCACCCCTCTCCCTCGCGCCTCCGGCAGCCCCATCGTGATCCCCGTGAGCGGCCCCGCCAATGCCAATGGACTGATTTCCATTACCGTGACTCCGGCGAATCCTTCGATTGCCGCGGGGAACACGCAGCAATTTACCGCCACGGGTCTTTTCAGAGGCGGCAGCACCCAAAATCTGACGGCCTCGGTCCTCTGGAATTCCTCGGCGCCGGGCGTGGCCACGATCAACGCGGCGGGCCTCGCGAGTAGCGTCTCGTCGGGCAGCACGACGATCACCGCCACGTTCTCGACGGTCACTCCGTTCGGTGCGGCCAAGGGAGCGACACCGAGCACCCCGATTATCAACAACCCACCCATGAGCCCGATTAGCGGCTCGACCACACTGACGGTCACGAGCGTCGGCCCGGCCGTAAGTTTTAATCCCTCAAGCTTGACCTTCGGTCCTCAGGCACCAGGTACCACCAGTACGGCCCAGAGTATCACTCTGACCAACATAGGCAATGTGAATTTGACCTTCACGAGCATTTCGGTGACGGGCACCAATGCCGGCGATTTCACTCAGAACAACGCGTGCGTCAGCCCGCTGGCGGCGAACGGTACGTGCACAATCAATGTAACGTTCACACCCACCGCTCCCGGGCCGCGCACGGCCTCGGTGAGCATCACGGACAACGCCGCGGGCAGCCCGCATACAGCGAGCCTGATGGGGACGACGCCCTTGACCATCAACGTCCCGGGGCTGCCCTACGGTGTGTTGAATACGTCTTATAGCGCTACGCTCACGGCGATTGGCGGCAACGCTCCTTACATGTGGAGTATCAGTTCCGGGGGGCTGCCCTCGTGGGCAATGCTGAATGCTTCAACGGGAGTGATTTCCGGTACACCGAACGCGACCGGGACGTCAAACTTCACCGTGAAGGCCACGGATTCCACCACACCGACGCCCTTGACGGCCAGTCGGGGGTTCAACATTACGACCAATTCCACGGCTCAACCCTTGAGCATCACCACTACATTCTTGCCGGATGGGACCGTCGGAATACCTTACTCCAACTCGTTGACTGCCACCGGTGGTACGGGGGTGTACACATGGAGTATCGTCAGCGGCGCCGGCTCGCTGCCGCCCTGCTTGTCACTGGCGAATTTCTTCATTAACGGCACGCCAGTAATCACGTGCAAGGGCTCCTTCAGCTTCACCGTAAAGGTCACCGATTCGGCGTCAAATACCTCGACGCAGCCACTCAGCATCAACATCAATCCGGGGTCGTCCACGGTTTGCGAGTCGGGGAATGAGTCGGTCCTTCAGGGGCAGTACGCCTTCAGCCTGATTGGGTATAAGGGCAACGGCTTCACCGCCCGCGTCGGATCGTTTACCGCCGATGGCGCCGGCAACATCACGGGCGGAGAATATGACCGCAACACTACGGGAGGCTCTTCCGCCAACTTTACTCTTGTCGCCAGTACCTATACCTTAGGGGCGGACAACCGCGGTTGCGCCACGTTTATGAACACGACCGGCGGGAGCTTCAGCACCCGCTTTGTGCTGGGGTCAATTTCTGGTTCGCCCGGCACGGCGAGCCAAGGACGGATGATCGAATTCGACCCAGCGACCTCGAGCGCGTTTATTGCCACGGGCCAAATCTTCCAACAAACCACGGCGACCACACCCAGCACTTCCAACTTCACCGCTGCGCTCAGTGGCGGCTATGCACACCTGCTGACGGGCTGGGACACCTCGGGGAATGGCGGCCGGATCGCTTGCGATGGTGTTAAGACGGACAGCGCCGGCTCCATCAGTAGTGGAGAACAGTATTGCAACGACGAGGGGAGTGTTCCCAGTGGCCCCACCACGGGGATCACCGGCTCGTATAGTGCCGTCGACATGTATGGACGATATACCGAGACATTCGGTACGACTAACCTTGTCGGTTATCTAGTGTCCGCCACCGCAACCGGAGCGGTGGAGGTTACCACCAGTGTGAACACTTCCAACACCACGATCATGGCCGGCCAGGAATTTCAGCAGAGCGGCAGCCCCTATGGCGCGGGTTCAGTGAGTGGCACCGGCGTCTACTATGCCACGGGGGTGAATAGCTCCACCAGTGGGAAAATACTCTTGGCTTTGACCAATTCGGATGGAGTCAGTCAGCTTAGTGTTAGCCCGTATTATGAAAACGACGGCGGCACCTGGGTTGCGAATGGCACCACGGGCAGTTGCACCTATACCGTGGCCGCCAATGGCAGGATGAGCGGATGCGGCGGTGAATTTTACGTAACGGCTCCCAATACCGCCGTGTATGTCGACAATGACACCGGGGGCTTTGCCGGATATGCGCTGCCGCAGACCGTCCCCCTGGGCGGCTTCACCAGCGTGTCCGGCGCATTCTTTGGCGCCACCTTGGAGATTATCAACCAAGACGCAGAGGCCGATGACGACCTTAACGCCCTGTCCACCACTGGAGGCATCATCTCCGGTATTGATATTGGCGATTCGTCCTCGACCTTTTATCAACAGGCCGATTCGGTGAATCCATTCAGTGGTCCCACGCTCAACAGTAACGGGACCATTACGCAATCGTCACAACTTCAGGCCGTCGCGATCGACCCACAGCATTTCCTGGGCCCCAATCGCACCGGCTGCTCAGGCTCGCCCAGTTGCTACCCGACGATCGAGGTGTACGGGCCTTCGACCGCCGATACGGTGGCGGTTACTATTAACGGCTTGACCTCCAGTTCGGCGGGCGTAACGGCGGGCGCAAGTTTGGGGCTTCTGCTCGCGGTGGCAGGCCCTTCCAATGCCGTCACTTGGACCTTAAACGGCCTCCCCAGCGGCTCGGGCTATGGGACCATCAGCGGTACGTATCCGTCGTTCACCTACAACGCGCCGACGAGGGTACCCTACCCGGCTACGTTCATGATCACGGCCACGAGCAACGCGGATGTGTCCCAGTCAGCTTCGGTGAGCGTGACGATTTCGGCGGGAGCAGGGGTTTCACCCTTTAGCATCACCACCACCTCGTTGCCGAGCGGTACGGTGGGTAGCGAGTACATCCAGAACATCCAGACCAACGGTGGGACACTGCCGATCGGCTGGAGCGTGACCAGCGGCTCGCTGCCACTGACGTTGCAAGGCACACCCAACGGTGTGGGAATGATCCACGGATTTCCCAGGGCCACGGGCACCTATACCTTCACGGTCACGGCCGGCGATGCGAGCTCCCCCAAGCAGTTCGCGAGTCAGCCGTTGAGCATCGTCATCGATCCCGCGCCGTTGAACATCACCACTACCTCATTGCCGAACGGCTTGACGGGTGAGCCCTACAACCAAATAGTTGTGGCGACGGGCGGCACGCAACCCTATACCTGGGGCATCACGGGCGGCTCGCTACCCGGGTGGGCGAGTCTGAACACTTCTACGGGTGCGATTACGGGCACGCCCTCGGCCACCGGGACGTCAAACTTCACGGTGACGGTAACTGATTCGACTTTGCCGACTCACAAGACCGCGAGTCAGCCATTGACTATCACCATCAATTCGGGGGCCGCGGCGCCTTGCACGGATTCGGGGAGCGAGTCGCTCCTCAGCGGGCAATACGCTTTCAGCCTGAGCGGGTACACGTCGTCAGGCTACCTGGCGGTAGTCGGTTCCTTCACTGCCGATGGCACTGGTAATATCACTGCCGGCGAGGTCGATAGCAACGGCGTCCTGGGTGTCCAATCTGCCAGCATCAATACCAGTGCCAGTTCATACTCGGTGGGCTCGAACAATCTGGGCTGTGCCACCATCGCGACGAGCTTTGGCACTTTCAACACACGGCTCTCGCTCGGCTCCGTCACCTCGAGTGTGGCGGCCGCGGGCCGCATGGTGGAATGGGATGCTCCCTCTTCGAGCACCTATTTCGCCGCCACCGGCCAGCTCCAGCAACAGACCGCTTCCTCTTTCAGCGGCGGGCTCGTCGGAAGCAGCAGCTATGTGTTCGAGGAGACCGGCGTGGATGGTAGCGCCGCCCGGACGGCCATCGTGGGGGTGATATCAACCGGCACCAGTTCCAATTTCACCTCCGGCGAATTTGACTTGAACGACAACGGAACTCCCAGCTCCGACTCAGGCGTGAGCGGCTCCTACTCCACCGCCGACGGCAACGGCCGCATTACCGGGAACAACACGTGGACAGGCCAGCCATCGGCGAACCACTTCGTGCTTTACATGGTGTCCAGTTCGAACTCTTTGGTCATGACGACAGATGCTGTAGCCACCAACGGAGTCCTGGCCGGCCAGTTCCAGCAGCAGACCATACCGGGGAGCGGCTTTGGCAATAGCTCCCTCAATGGCCCCGAGGTTCTTTATATGACTGGGCTGAATGGCGGCGGATCGGGAGGGTCTGCGAATCTTCTGATTTTGAGCGCTGATGGAAACGGCAACCTCACAGGCACCAGCTACTACGATGGTGGGGGCACTTGGAAAAGTCCTCAAGCCATCAGTTGCACCTATTCGATCGACGCAAGTGGCCGAATGACTTGCGGAACCGGGGCTCCGGTTTTCTACCTAACTGCTGCCAACAAGGCCGTCGTGATCAGCGAAGATTCGGATGTTGCAGATGGGCAGCTCGCACCGCAGTCGGGCGGGCCATTCAACAGTTCCTCTCTTTCGGGCACTTATTTCCTGGGCGATCTTGACGTGGTCAGCTATGGCGTAGCGAGCGCTGAAACGATAACGGCAGGCGCAATAACATTTAGCAGCGGTGGCTACAGTTATGTCCAAGACTTCACGAGCACCGCGGGCCAGCTAGCCGATCAGACCGGATCCGGCACGGTCGGGACAGTGAATTCTAATGGGACCTTTAGCACCTCGTCGGGTGGACCCATCGACGGCATCATCATCTCCGGTTCCAAGTTCGTCCTTGTCGACAACGATACCGAAACTTACCCCATCATACAGTTTCTCAAGCAATAGCCGTTGACTTTGCAAAACAGGGCCGTGTCCGTCAGCCGACGGACATGGCCCTCGCGCACGCAGCCGCTGATCAACACCGTCGCCTCCGGTGACGGTCCCGCCTGGGTTACCTTGGCCCTGGCAATCGGTCGCCCTCCCTTACGATTTCCCACTACCGGTAGGAAATCCGTCCATATCGCCCTGGAGGTTGGCCTTCATCGTGCTAGGCTATAATGCGGAGGCCTCCGCCGCCGACCGTAATTGGGATTGACACCAGAGCCAAGGCTTCCTATAATTTAGGCCCTCATGACATTAAGCACGGCTTGCCTCCGGTGACCCTGGAGGTTTCTTGACGACGAAACTCAAGGTGGAGGAGTAATGGCACTGTCGGGAAACAGGCTGCCCGATGATCCGACGCGAGTGTTCTTGCTGATCGAGAACCGCCTGGTTCGCGAGACACTGGTTCGGCTGTTTCGCAAGCGGTCTGATTTGAGCGTGGCTGGCCAGGGCGGCTCCACCGAAGCCCTTGACGTCCTTGATTCCCAATGCGACATCCTTGTGCTGGATGATCTCCAGATGCTCCTGCCACTTAGGGCCCGCCTCCTCGATGGGCGGGAAGCGAGTGGCAAAGTTGGGGTGGTACTGATCGGCATGGAAGAGGACGAAGAGCAGTTCCTACTGGCGGTTCGCTCCGGGGTCTCGGGTTACCTGCTGAATGACGCCTCGGCGAACGACGTGGTTCTGGCCGTCCGTGCCACGGCTCGCGGGGAGGCCGTCTGTCCTCCGCGCCTATGCCTTGCGCTCTTTCGTGCCATGGCCCAACTTGCCCAGGACGCGCCGGTCCCGATTAAGCGCAGATCCCTGCCCGGCCTCACCATCCGTCAACAGCAGCTCATTTCTCTTGTCGCCAAGGGATTGACGAATAAAGAGATCGCTTTGCGCCTGAATCTGTCGGAGTTTACCATCAAAAATCACATGCACCGGATCATGAAGCAGGTGGAGGCCGTGAGCCGTCACGAGGCCGTGGAAGCCGCCCGCGCCTCCGGGTACTCCGCGATCATCTAGCTGCGGGAAAACGCGTCCAAACCTGTCATCCTGAGCAGCGGCGAAGGATCTGCATTCGAGTTTTCAAGCAAATGCAGATTCTTCGTCGCCTGCTGGCTCCTCAGAATGACAGTGCTGAGGGGTTTTTCCGCAGCCTGCTAGCCTCGTTTAGGCTCCTTCGCCAATTAGGACACTATCCGCCGATGCGGCAGCTACCATTGCAGCTTGGCGGCTGGCGATGACGCGCCGGGCTGCTGAACATCAGAGTCGGCGGAGTGGGCCGGCACAGCCGGGCCGTGTGGGCCTGTGACGCGCGCTGCGTTCGGGCGTTTGCGCCTCCCCGACTGCATAGTCTTGGTCTTATCTGCCAGACGAACGCTTTCGTAGCCCTTACGGCGCGCCATGACGCGGTAATCAAATTCGATGTTGGAATGCCCGCCGCGCAGCTCGTGGACTTCGAAGCCGCCGGCCGTTTCGTTGGTTACGTAAAGCCCCTCGCAGTCACCCTTGGGGGTGAGAAAGACGTGGTATTCCACGCCGGTGTTGACGGTTTGGGCGAAGGTAGGTTCGAACGCCACGAGGGTCGAGCCGTTCGAGAGCTGCCCCGAGCCGGCATCCTCGAACCAGTTCTCCGGCGCCTCCACAGCGTAGAGAGCCACTTGGCGCGCCCCACTATCCACGGGAACTACAGCGGACTTCGTGCCGGTACAGCCTAGATCGCCATGATTGTTGATAAAGCACGAACCGCCGCCTCCTTCGGTGTACAAAATGGGCTCCAAATACTCCGCAGTGCTCACAAGAAGGAGCGTCGGGCAATTGTTTGTGTTATCATTGCAGGCGTTGCTAATCATGGGGCCCTCGTAATTGCCTGCCTCCACGTCCAGCACTGATCCCGGCGCCTGGGTGCCGATGCCAACCCAGCCGGCGTTGGTAATTGACATTTGCGGAGTAAAGTCGGTGTAGAAATCGAGACCATACTGATTGACGGCGCCAGTTCGGTTGGAGGAAATGGATTCGCCGCCGCCGCTAACGCCAAATGTTACCCCGGGGGTTTCCGCGCCGCCGTTCATTCCAGCCGAATCCACCTGGGCGCTGCCCATGATCATCTGGGTACCAGCGAAGGAGTTGGACCCCAGCGTGGCAAAGGAGCTGGCGAGTTGACTGCCCAGATAACTCGCGTTCACGTTAATTAAGCCGGCGCCGTTGCCGGAAAAGTTGCCGAATATGTCGTTGCTGCTGTTCGAAAGCGTAAGCGCATTCGAGTAGTATCCGCTCAGCACCGCCGAAGGCACGGTTCCACTGGTCAGATTGGAAGCATTGAGATTGGTCAGTGCCGAAGGAGGAAACGTCTGGCCGGCGGCCAAGAAGGTGACCAGCCCATCGAACTGCGCCGTGCCGTTCACTTCGAGCGTCGCGGCCGGCGTTGCCGTGCCAATGCCCACGAAGGGTGGGGTTGTACCGCTGGGGCAGCTCGTCGTCGTGCAGCCCAGCACCAGCGCGTCGGATTCAGCCACCCGGGCGTAAGATCCAATCGCCGTGGCGTTCTTGAAACCATCCGCCGTAGGGGCCGCGTTGGCGCCGACGAACGTGCTGTAGGAGCCTGTGGCGGGAAAATACGAAGGGGTGCCGGACCCCGCCTCCCACCCAACCGCCGTGTTATAGCTCCCCGTGGTGTTCGCGAAGAGCGCGTTAAAGCCGCTGGCCGTGTTGTAGTTGCCTACGGTGTTTATGAGGGCCTGAGCGCCGCTGGCCGTGTTTTCGGTCCCTGTGGTGTTATAGGCGAGGGCATAAGCGCCGCTCGCCGTGTTGTTGCTCCCCGAGGTAGACTTGAGCGCCTGAAAGCCGATGCCCGTGTTTTCGGTCCCGGTGCTGGTGAAATTTCCGGCCGAGAGGCCAACGAACGTATTGTAATAGTAGGCCAAACCAGAAATCGAACTAGGACAGCAATCGTGGATGAAAGGAGTCCCGCCCAGATTAAGGACGCCCCCCGTCGCGCCTGTGGTGCCAGGGAGGTTGAGGTTGCCACTGTTCACCGACAGGTCGCCGCTGCTGATGGTCAGAGTATTGGCAAACGTGGCGGGCGCGGTCAGTTGCGGCACCACCGTCGGGTCGATGGACAAGGTGAGCGTCTGCCCGCCCGTGGCGATAACTCCATTCGCCGGTACGATCGTCAGGATGCCTGTGTTGTTAAACGTCACGCTGCCGCCCAATGTAACGATGCCGCCACCGCTCAGGCCTGGTCCGGGCGTCAAGGTTACTGAAGGATTGGCCAGCATAGCGTTGGTGACGCCTCCCGTGGCGATGCTCAGCGTACCGGCGGTGGTGATCGGCCCACCGGTCAAGCCGGCGCCACTCCCCACGCTCGTCACCGTGCCACCGCTCGTGCCCGTTACTGGGAAGGTCTGCCCAGAAGCGAAGCTGATCTGGCCGTTGCTGGCAATCGACAGGCCGGTCTCCTGAAGAGAGCTGCTGCCGGTGGCTGATAGCAGGTTCAGCGTGCCGGTATCTGACGAACCCTTGCCCTCTGCCTGCCAGCGGAATTGCTCGTTCACCGCGCTCGTGCCGTTGAAGGAGGAAGCAAACAAGTCGAACGGGTTGGAGGGGAACGGCGATCCCGAGGTGGCCGTGCCGGTGGTGGGCAGCACCGTCCCGCCGCTGGCAGTCAGCGTTCCGCTCGCCGTCAGATTGCCGCCGAACGTCCCGCCCGAGGCCTGGAGGTTGCCACTGAAGTTCGCCGTGGTTCCAACCAGATTGCCGCTGAGCGTTCCGCCCGCGAGCGGCAGGAAAGTGCTGTTGGCGTAATTCTCCGCCGTCGTCACGCCCGCGGAGACCGCGCTCGCAACGCTGGCGTTGGTGGCAATCAGGCTCGTATCCACACGCAGCGTGCCGCTGGTGGTGATGGGCCCGCCGGTGAGCCCGGGCCCGCTGCCGACGCTGGTGACCGTGCCGCCGCTTCCACCGCTGCCGCATGGCGAAGCTGTGGTCGCCAGCAAACCGCCTGTCCCAGCCTGAACGCAATTGCCTGCGGTCAGACCCGTTACCGTCACGCCACCGGTGAAGTTCCCGGTACCCTGCACGTCCAGAGTGAAATGTGGGGTCGCCGTGCCAATGCCCACATAGGGTGGGGTTGTGCCGCTGCCGCAGCTCGTCGTCGTGCAGCCCAGCACCAGCGCGTTGCTCTCAGCCACCTGGGCGCTAAACCCAATCGCCGTGGCATTGAAGAGATTGTCAACGGTAGCGCCGGCAAAGGCGCCAACAAACGTGCTGTTGGAACCGGTGGTAGGAACCTCGGTCGTACCATTGAAATAACTTCCGGCAAACGCCCCGACCGCCGTGTTGTTGTACCCCGTGGTGTTCCAGCGGAGCGCGAAAACACCGCTGGCCGTGTTGTCGTTCCCATAAGTGATCCCCCCGAGCGCAAACTCGCCGCTGGCCGTGTTCTGGCTCCCGAATGTGGTGAAATTCCCTGCACCTCTTCCTAAAAAGGTGTTGGCGTTAAAATTGCCGCCGCAGCAGTCGTGCAAGAATGGGACTCCGCCCAGGGTGAGAACGCCCACACTGGAACTCGCGGAATCCGGCAGCGCCAGGCTCGCCGCCATCAGCGACCCGGTGAAGATTCCCGTCCCATTGACGTCCAGCGTGGCCGTCGGAAGCGTGGTGCCAATGCCCACGAACCCGCCCGGCCTGTTGTAGATTGCCGAGTTCCCAATCGTCGAGCTCCCCGTGAACATGGCCGCATAATTGGCCGTGCCCGCGCCGGTGATGGAGGTGCTGGTGGTGCCGCCACCCGATCCCGGGGGCGAGATCGGAATAGGCAGCGTAATGCTGCCGCCTTCCGCCGTCGCATTCTGGTTCGCCGAAAGCATATAGGCCGAGGCGGGCAGTCCTCCCAGCGTGTCGGCATCGGAGGATTTGAGCGCATAGGGTACCGCCACCAGCAGCATGCGCGGCTGCTCGGCTTCGCCCGGCAACTGCGGTTGCACCCCCAGCCACAAGGCCTTACTGCTGGTGAACAAATCCAGCGGCAAGCCCTCGGAAGAATTCGCGCCCAGCAGCGCCGTGTAATGCCCCAGCGAGTCGAGCGTCAAACTCTGGGTCTCCACCCAGAGCGGGCTGCCGCCCTCAGGCAGCTCGTAGAGCGAGAACGTCAGGCCTACCACTCCCGTGGGGATTTTGCCCGTGAGGTCTGTCACTGCCCCCGTGAACTTGATGAGGTGCGGGATCGTTCCTGAAGCCGGCTGCGAAGAAGGGGACAGATTCGTGTTATCCGGAGCGCTCGAATCAGACTGCTGCGCCTGTAACCCTAGACTCCACAGGAGACCCAATAGAACCGCTCCAGCCAAAGTGGGCCGATTACGCATAGTGCCGCCTCCTGAAAGGTGTGTCGAATTTGTCGCTAAGTTGGCACAGGAAAGGACTACATGTCAACGAAAAAACTGTTTTTTATGAACAAAAACCACAAACTTGACAATATGTCACCCAGCGTCTGGCACGGACCTGCTTTTCAAGGTCCGAGGCTTTTCGGCCGGCCGGACAAAGGATTCGGGATCCGGACAAAGTGCGGATTTGCGGAGCCAGGGAAATGAGTTACCAGTCATTTCTCCTCGGCCCTTGTCAGTGCCGATGCAAAAATCCCCATAGTTCCGGTTGAAAAATCCCCACCCTAAACGTGGTAAACCGGGACCTACTCTTCAGGGAGGAGGTTCCGAGACTTGTTAAGGGGGAGCGACGTGCAGGAA